>MTLD01000797.1_pt2 | contig 243878 bp, 251 predicted proteins | sample 1982471 | NCBI WGS metagenome assembly MTLD01 (sample SAMN05712604, study PRJNA340218) | biofilm metagenome | isolation source: sample SPM anode biofilm adapted to -50 mV | place: USA | collected 2012-02-03
TCCAAGACTTAAAAGAACCAACGCAAACGAAATAAATAAAAATGTTTGAATTTGTGAAGCGATATTGTCGCTAATTCTGTTTTCCAAGACATTGACATTTTTTTGAACATTATCAACATAAATACCTGTTCCCATCATCCAATTGTAAGGCGCAAAAGGGACAGCATAAGAGAACTTTGGAAGCGGTTTACCATCTTTTACTTTAGGAAAACTGTACTTCACAAGACCTCCGCCTTTTTTTGCTACTTCAATAAGCTCTTTAATGAGATAGACACCATTGCTATCTTGCAACCCAATGAGATTTTTACCCTCTTGCGCTTTATTCGTAGGGAAAAGAACATTGGTACCATCGTATTGATAAATAAAAAAATAACCACTTTTATCGTCAAAAAAACGTGGGTCATTGAGTTTTTCTAGAATGGCTTCTTTGATTTTGTCATCAGAGACACCTTTTGCTTTTTGGGCTTTATAAATGGATTGCACTGTTTGTTCCATAATATCCATAATGTGTTTGAGTTCATTTTCATGGAATTGGTAAGCACTTTTTTCATACTCTGAGATAAACATTTGGGCATTGTTTTTTGTATTGACATAAGAAATGCCAATAATACAACTACCTAAAACTATCAACGATAGTATGAGCGATATCAAAATTCGCGTTGAAATTTTCATCATCGCCTCCTTATTAGATTTATTAGTTTTAATACATTCTAGCATAAAAAGAGTATTACGAGAGCTAATCATAAAAGAGGTACAATAATACCTTTTAACATAAAAGGGTAGGAATGAAACAGTATATAGCTTTATTGCAAGGCAATGTAGCTTTAAAACGATTAAGTACCATTCAACTTATTTGTTATTTTGGAGCATGGTTTAGTCATATGGCTATTTTTACATTGTTGATTGAACTGAATGCGCCTGTTTGGGCACTCAGTACGGCGGCGGCATTTACGTTTTTACCTTCGATGCTTTTAGCCCCTTTTAGTGGCGCGATTATTGACAAAGTGAATACCAAAACATTTATGCTCACCCTAACGGCAATTGAGATTGTGACTGTTTTTGGGTTGCTTTTTATTGATTCATTAAATGCGCTTTGGTGGCTTTTAGCCCTTATTTTTATTCGTATGGGTGTTGGAAGTATCTACTTTCAGACAGAGATGGCACTGTTACCCAAGCTCTTAGGCAATACAGAGCTTAAAATGGCCAATGAAATTCATTCGATTATTTGGTCTATATCCTATGCAATGGGAATGGCAATCGCTGGATTTTATATACATTATTTTGGGACGACCAGCGCGTTTATTGCTGATATGTTGCTGTATGGTATCGGATTTTACTTACTTACGGGGTTGAATATTCCTTCTTTAGTGACACAACACACCTTACATGTAAAAGCGATGATTTACAGTGGATTTGCGTATTTAAAAGAAAATTCTAAAATTGTTCATTTGATTTTTTTACATGCGAGTGTTGGATTAACTGCTTATGATGCGTTAATCGCACTTTTGGCAGACCATCAATACAAGCATCTTTTATCCATTCCATTAGTGATGGGTTTTATGAATGCCACTCGAGCGCTCTCGTTGGTTTTAGGACAATTTATTTTGAGCCGACACATTAATCCTAAAACATTGTTTTATCTTTTACTTGCACAAGGGCTGAGCATCATGATTTGGGGCGTGTTGCAATTTAATTTTTATATCAGTTTTATAGGCATTATTTTATGTGGACTCTTTACAACGACATTATGGTCTTATACGTATACTCTCCTGCAGTATGAAACCGATGAGCGGTATTATGGTCGAGTAATCGCCTATAATGATATGGTTTTTATGGGCGTTAGTACTTTAGTATCATTTATGATTGGCGCACTATTTGATTGGGGTATGGCTTTATGGATGATTACATGTTGTTTGGGATTTTTATTTATCTTTTTTGCCTTTTATTGGAAATGGATACAAACACTTTAATACTTCACAAACGCTTCACAATTTTCTATTAAGATTCTTTCATAAAACGAAGAAGGAGTCCCAAATGAAAATGATAAAAACTGTTTTAGCCTCTATTTTATTAGTCATTAGCGGTGTTTCAAGTGCTAATGCAATGGGCGATAGAGAACGGGGTGCTCTTATGGGAGCGGGAGCTGTGCTCTTGTTACCATCTTTAATTGAAGGTGCAGGCAATTTATTTGGTGGAAATCGTGAGAGAACCTATACAACGACAACTTATGTTGAACCAAGACCAACGGTCGTGTATAGAGAGCCTTATGTGCAAGAGAGAGTCATTATTATCGACAATCCACCACCACGATACTATTACCCACCGCGACATCATCACGATTACGATGATAGATATTACCGTTCTTACCGATAAGACCCAAAGTTCAAAAGGAGGTAGCAACACCCATTGCTACCTCTTACGTAAAACCACTATCCGTTTATCATCACACTTTATAATGTCAAATCCGCACTTTTCAGCCATCATAGCGATTGTTTTTGGTGTATAAAACGTGATATGTGTATGGTCTCTTTTATACCACCATCCTTCAAAGTGAGATGCGCTGTTTTGATGAAACAGTGTCATTAGTGCCACGATACCATTAGGGGTTAAGATACGATGAAACAGTGACAATATGCTCAAGGGGTCACTTAAATGCTCGAAAACTTCTGTAGACGTGATAAAATCATAACGGTGTTGCTCAAAACTTGTATCAGGATGATAGAATTTATCGTAACACGTAACTTGAGCGCCTCGCCTCATCAAAAGTTCACTCAGAACAGGCGTTGGCCCTGAGCCAAAATCAAGACACTTTTTATTACATGTAATCTCTTCCCAAAAAAAATCTAAAAAATTTTCAAACATCTGCACATATCCCTCATTTTCTAAGGAGTTATGATGGTTTCCGTAGGCTTTTTTTTCATCGATTAGTGAAAGGTAGTAAACGGAGTCAAGGCTAATGCATTCGCAGTTTTGGCAATAGTGATACGTTTTTTTTGTCTGTGAATCTTCCCATGGAATAGTGTCAAAATTACAAATTTTACAGGTCATTTTTTAACTCTCATTTGATTTTTCTGAAAAAATTATTTAAGTAAATAATTTTTTACTAATTAAGCATTTTTATAAAAAATAATTGATATTATATCTGTAAAATATATTTTTATGGATATAAAAACACATGCGTAGACTTATTGGCGTTATGGTTCTAGCGTCTCTTCTATTTTTACCTTATTATCTCTCCAATACAAAATTCGAAGGCAATGTAATACGTTTGGGCATGAGTGGTCCTTTTAGTGGTGGACTAAATAGTGTTGGCAATCAGTTTTTATTAGGTGCTGAAATTTACCTACAGAATCTTAATGACCATGGCGGTGTTTTTGGTCGAAAAATTGAAATTATTGCTAAAGATGATCGTTATGAACCGAAAATTGCTGTTGAAAATGTCCATGATTTGATTGCTAAAGATAAAATTTTTGCCCTTTTTGGCATCATTGGAACACCTATCGCCGAGGCGGTTTTCCCGATTGCCAAAGAAAAGCGCATTCCCTTCGTGGGAACATACTCAGGAGCAGAGTTTTTACGAAATCCTCCTAACCCCATTGTTTTAAATGCTAGAGCAAGTGATCTTGATGAAATAGAAAAACTTGTCAAATATTATGCAGAAGACCTTAAATATAAACGATTTGCTCTTTTTTATCAAAACGACGGTTATGGGCGCGCAGGACTCAATGGCGTTAAAACAGCGCTTGCAAAACGTAATTTAGTCTTAGTCGGTGAAGGTAGCTATAAACGAAATACCCTTTCTGTGGGAAATGCATTGTATGAAATTGAACAATGTAATCCTGAAGTCATTTTAATGATAGGTTCTACAAATGCCGTAGCGGAATTTATTAAACGAGCACGTAAAAGTAATAAGATTAGACAAGAGATTCAGTTTGGGCTCTCCTCTTTTGTTGAGCCAAAACCATTGATTGATATTTTACAAGGAGATGGCAAGGGTATTACTTTTGCGCAAGTTGTTCCTTCGCCTTGGACATCAGAAGTCGAAGAAGTCGAAAATTATCGTGTTTTAATGCACAAGTATTATCCCAAAGAAGCGCTTAGCCACGTTTCATTGGAAGGGTATTTTGCGGCGCGTATGATTGTGCAAGTTTTTAAAAGTGTAGGTCCGGAATTTACCAAAGAAGAGTTTATTAAAGCTTTGGGCGAGTTTTCAAATACCCTGGATGCAAATGCTGTATCAAAAAATAGAGATGAGCGTTGCAAATGTTTACATCGCGTACACTTAAGTGAATATGTGGATGATGATTTTTATTCCGTAGGTCAAAGCAATGAGTAGCAATAGTCCTCTGAGCGATTTTATGGGTAGCATCGATGAGATGACCATCGCGAAAAAGACAACGCTTCTTTTTCTCATCATGGTTGTAGGTATGTTATTTATCGGCAGTTTTGCGCATATGAGTATTAATCGTATCAAAAACAATTTCGATATTTTATATACAAAGCGAATGTTGCCTACTATTCGTCTTGAAAATCTAAAAGACATCTATACGGTTAATATTTTAGATACGATTCGCGATATTGAAAAAGGCAGTATTTCGGCAAAAGACGGTAAAGTTGTTATTGTTCTGGCGCAAGAGCTCATCAAAATTGAGCTTAATGAATATAAAAACAGTTTAAGCATTGATGAAAGCGATTGGTTGGTCAAATTGGCGCGTTCATGGGGGTTTATGAAAGAGAGTCGTCCAAGTGCCTTAAACACAAAAGAAGATGACATCTTAACGTCTAAAATAGAACAAAAAATTCATACGATTGATGGTATTTTGCTTAAAATGTTCAGCTATTATGAGACCAGACAAGCCATGAAAGCAATTGATACCCTGCAAAATGAACTCTACCCCAGTGTTTATTCGATCAACATTGACTTAACAGGTCTAATTAATATGAACTTAGAAGGGGCCAAGGATGGATATGCCCGAACTGAGATGGTGTATGATAACACCTTTGAGTGGATCGTCGTCGCAACAATTGGGACGATTGCTTTTGCCGCACTTTTAGCAATTGTTTTATTGCAAAATATTCGTTTATTGCATACCAGACTTGCTAAGATGGTTGATGCCAAAACACAAGAACTTCAACAGCTCAATCGTAATCTTGAACTAAAAGTCCAGTATGAAGTTGAACAAAGCCGTCAAAAAGATCAGATTATGTTTCGACAAAGCAGACTGGCCTCCATGGGTGAAATGATTGGAAATATTGCTCATCAATGGCGACAGCCCTTAAATGCGATTGTGTTAATTATCCAAAGTTTTCAGATGAAGCGTATGGCGGGACTTGAATTAAGTGATGAATTTATTGATAAACAGGTCAAAGAAGGAATTGAGCTTGCATCATTGATGTCACATACGATTGATGATTTTCGAAATTTCTTTAAACCCAACCACAATGAAGAACAATTTAGTGTGAAATCATTACTGCACTACACAATCAATCTTGTCAAAGACTACTACAACAAATCGGGAATTGAAATCTTCCTCAATTGTGCACAAGATATTGAAATCAGCGGTTATCCTAATGAATTTTCACAAGTGATTATGAATTTACTTTCAAACGCAAAAGACGCACTTGAAGAAAGAGGTATAGAGCAAAAGTATATAGAAGTCGTTATGAGCAAAGAGGCAGGAAATGCTATCGTCAGTGTTATTGATGATGGCGGTGGAATCAGCGAGGAAGTTTTAGATAGGATGTTCGAACCCTATTTTACAACAAAACATAAATCCTCAGGCACAGGTATTGGACTTTATATGTCCAAACAAATTATTGAAAAGCAAATGCGAGGAACTATCAGTGGCACAAATATCGCGTATACTTTTCAAAACGGCACCTATTTTGAAAAGTGTGCCATCATCACAATTTTAGTACCACTTGATAAAAAAGAGGAGAAGTAAGATGGATTTTAATGGGCTTAAAGACATTGTAGTCTTATACGTAGAAGATGAGAAAACGGTACAGATGCAAACTCAAATGATTCTAAAAGACTTTGTTAAAGAGGTGTATTTAGCATCAAATGGAGTAGAAGGACTCAAAATAGCGCTTGAAAAGCAGGTAGATATTATCGTGACAGATATTTTAATGCCAGAAATGAATGGCATTGAAATGCTTAAAAAGCTTAAAAGAGAGCACAATCGTGAGATACCGACGATTATTACAACCGCCTTTACAGAGACAGAATATTTGATGGAAGCGATTGCACTTAAAGTCGATGGTTTTATTATGAAGCCGATTAACGTAAAAGACTTAATCAGCAATATTTATACCGCAATGCTTCCAAAACTCCATAATAAAGAGATTCAAGGATGTTCGTTTATTATTGAAGGGTTAGCAGCACTTATTGGTGGTAAAAAAATTGAAATCTTAAAATACATCATCAATCATTTGGACGAAAATAAAATTTTTAATGGTTCATATCAAGATATTATTGACAATATCGGTGTCAGTAAACCAACAGTGGTTCATATGTTCCAACAACTTATTAAAGTAGGCATTTTAGAAAAAGTGAAAAACAAAATGTATCGTTTCCGCAATACAAAGCTAATTGGAGATCAATAACCATGAGAAAACTTTTCTTACTTCTTTTAATAGGTGCATGGGCTACACTTTGGGGCGCAAATCAAGTTGTTTTTGAAACCAATCAAGGCACAATCGTTTTTACACTTAAGCCAGAGATTGCTCCTAAAGCATGTGAAAATTTTGAAGGGCTCGTTAAAAAGGGCTATTACAATGGGGTTGTGTTTCATCGCATTATAAAAAATTTCATGATTCAAGGCGGTGACCCCACAGGAACAGGACGTGGTGGGGAGTCTATTTTTGGTAAGACTTTTGAAGATGAATTTAAGCCCAATGTTGTTTTTAATAAAGCGGGTATTTTGGCGATGGCCAATGCTGGAAAAAACACCAACGGAAGTCAATTTTTTATTACAACCGTTCCAACCCCTTGGTTGAATGGTAGGCACACTATTTTTGGTGAAGTAACCGAGGGTATGGATGTTGTTCGAAAATTGGAAAATGTTGCAACCAATGGCAGAGATATGCCCGTTGAAAAACAAGTCATTCTCAAAGCATATTTAAAATAATTTAAGGTAAAATAGTTCCAATTTTGAAAGTTAAGGGGAATATACAATGAAAAAGATCGAAGCAATCATTAAACCATTCAAACTTGAAGAGGTCAAAGATGCTTTAGGAAGCATTGAAATCACAGGTATGACTGTTCATGAAGTTAAAGGTTATGGTAGACAACAAGGACACTCTGAATTGTATCGAGGGGCTGAGTATGTGGTCGATTTTTTACCAAAAATTAAGATTGATATTGTTGTTGCTGATGAAAATGTAGACAAAGTAATTGCAACCATCACAGAAGCTGCAAAGACCGGTAAAATAGGCGATGGAAAGATATTTATTAGTGAAGTTGAACGTATTATTCGTATTAGAACAGGTGAGCAAAACGAAGATGCCATCTAGAAAATAATGTCTAGTGATTAAATTTTAATCACTAGACCACGCTACTTTTTTGTAAAATCATCCGTTACATTTTATTTTATTACAAAGGGCACATGTAATGGATTTATCTCACATTCAATATATTATTGACACTCTCTTTTTACTTTTTACAGCAGTTCTTATTATTTTAATGGTTCCTGGCTTTGCAATGCTTGAGGCAGGTCTCGTGCGTACAAAGAACGTTTCAGCCGTTCTAACAGGGAATGTTTTACTTTACGCCATTACATCATTTGTCTTTTTACTATGGGGCTATAATGTCATGTTTGGTGGCACAGGTATGTTTTTAGAAGGTGTGAGTGTAGATGGGTACAGCCCTTACGCTTATTTTTTCTTCCAAATGGCATTTGTGAGTAAGACAGTCTCTATTATGAGTGGTGGTGTAAGCGAGCGAATTCGCATTATCCCTTTTATGATTTTTGCAGTTTTAATGAGTGGATTGATTTATCCGTTAGTGGGTCATGCAATTTGGGGCGGAGGCTTTTTAAAAGAGGTACACGACTTAGCGGGATGTACGGTAATACACTCGGTGGGTGGTTGGGCTTTATTGGCAGGTATTTTAGTACTTGGTGCAAGACGTGGACGTTATGGTAAAGAAGGACAAGTTCGTGCGATTCCTGCCTCTAATATTCCATTAGTAACTCTAGGTGCGATGTTATTGTGGATCGGTTGGTTTGGATTTAATGGCGGAAGTGCTTTTCATATTGCCACGGATAAAGATGCAGCGGATTTAGTAGGGCTGATTATTGTAAATACCAATACAGCAGGTCTTGCAGGTGCCATTATCGCAGCTTTAATTGTTTATTTACAATACCGAAAGCTAGATATTACCATGATTTTAAATGGTGCATTAGGTGGACTCGTTGCCATTACCGCTGGTGCAGACGTTGTAAATTTATGGGAACCTATTATTATCGGTGCTGTTGGCGGCGCATTAGTCGTATTTGCGATTCCCGTGTTTGATAAACTTCGTATTGATGATCCTGTAGGTGCCCTTTCCGTTCACTTGGTTAATGGTATCTGGGGAACGATTGCCGTAGCGTTATTTGCAGATTTTTCTTTTATGACGCAACTCAAAGGTATTGTCATTGTAGGTGTATTCACGTTTCCTGTCTCTTATGTTGCCTTTTGGATAATTAAAAAGATGATTGGGCTTAGAAGCGATGAAGAGCATGAATATGTTGGACTTGATTTGGAAGAGTGTGGTTTGGAAGCATATCCAGAGTTTGTGAAATCAAAAGTATAAACTATTAATCCAAAGAAGATTTCTTCTTTGGATGTTTTACATGTAATGATGAAGCTTTGCTATAATGGCTCAAATATTTGCCAAAGGCATGTGAGTGATCTATTCATCCCATTCAAAATCATCTTCTTTTGTCATTCGGTTTTTTAATGAAATAGCACTTTATTCAGGTCAATATGCCCTTTTTTATCTTTTCATGCAAATGAGTACGCATGATAGTTTTTGGAATAATATGGGGCATGTTATCCTTCTTGGTGCATTACTGATTCAAACCAGTGCTTTAGTACGATGGGGTGATAAAATACAGTACCGCATTATGCTCTCTTTTCTCTCTTTAGCGGTTTATTCATTTTTTGAATGGCGTGAAGATGGGATTGATTCCCTTGTCAATATAGGGCATCTTTTCTTTTGGGTTTCCACTTTACTACTAGTCTCACTCCAATATATATCGTATAAAATGCCAAGAAAAAATGTGCGATTTATTGTTGAGTTCTTGGTGTCTAACATCAATATTTTTATCTTCATTTTTATCTACTTCTTTTTTGATTTGAAATTAAAACTTCAAGAAGATTTAGCAACTGGAACAATTTCAGAAATGTATGCAAAAGAAGAGCTGTTCATTTGGCGTCTTTTTGATGGTTTTCGTGAGTTTGTCGATGATCCTGCACATGTTTATATTATTTTAGGCGGTCTTTTTCTTTCATTAACCATTGCATATAGTAGAATAAAAATATTACTGCTAACCGAAAAAATTGACGCTTTACTGGTACGTTACATTGGTGAGGAGGCGCGCGATACTTTAGTGGAAAAAAATCTTGATGTCTTTTCTGCAAAAATAAATGTTGCTCTCTTGTATGCAGATATTCGCAACTTTACAACACTCAGTGAAAAGCATGATGCGTCTAAAGTGGTTGCAATGTTAAATTATTACTATGGAATTTGGCATCAGAGCATTAAAGAACATGAAGGGACTATCAATAAATTTATAGGAGATGCACTACTCGCATTTTTTTATCGTACGAAAGAAGATAGTAGCAATGCCAATAATGCTGTTAAGGCTGCACTTGCCATGCGCGCATCTTTGGAAAGCATGAATGATTCGCTTAGAGAACAAGGATTACCGAAGTTTGATGGTATTGGGATTGGCATTCATTTTGGAGAGGTTATTTTAGGCGATATCGGAGGAGAGCGCAAAGATTATACATTAATTGGCGATGCTGTGAATACAACAGCGCGTTTAGAAGGATTGTGTAAGCAGTTTCAATGCTCTTTAGTGATTAGTGAAGCGTGCTATCTTTTACTGGAGCAACCATTACAGCAACGCTTCATCTATCTTTCTTCGATTGCGCTTAAGGGAAAATCAGAGAAAATTACCTTTTATGGATTACGTGAAGAAGTTTCATCCCAACGGGTATAAAATCTCTTTTTGAACTTTCTCACACTCGTTTAATATTTCAGGGCTTAATTTGATTTCCAATGCTTTAAAACTCTCTTCAAGTTGCGTTGCATATCGTGCGCCAATGATGGTTGAAGCAACAAAATCAAAATGCATACTCCAAGCCACAGCTAATGTTACAGGACTCATATTGTATTTTTTAGCAATTTCTATGTATTTGGCTGTTGCGGCTAAAGATTTGTCATTGACAAAGCGTTTATACATTGCCTTTTGTCTGGCTTCGCCCGCTTGTAAATATTCACCAAATCGACTTTTAGGGTCGATAAAACTTTGATTGTATTTTCCGCTTAGCACACCTCCACCCATAGGAGAATATGGAAGTAAAGAAATTTTTTCTTTGCGACACACCGTCGAGAGTTCATCTAAAAAGCGAGGATTGAGTAACGAAAAGTTATTTTGAATCGATTCAAACCGTGCGAGCTTCTCATACCCTGCGATGGTATTTGATTTTGTGAGTCCATACGCGGTGTCGTTGGAAGTACCAATGTAGCGCACTTTACCTGATTTTACTAGCTCATCCATTGCACGCATCGATTCTTCTTTAGGGACAACTTCATCAGGCCAATGAATTTGATACAAGTCGATATAATCTGTCTTAAGGCGTTTTAAACTTCCTTCAACTGCTTTTTGAATATGAAAACGATCAATGGCGGTATACCCATACCGAATGGGTGGTACAAACCAACCACTAGCAGCACCTGCGACTTTAGTCGCTAGAATAATACTTTCCCTAGGTTTTGAAGCGAGCCATTCACTGATAATTGTTTCAGTCAGTCCTGCATAATCTTCACGCGGGGGAACAGGATAAAGCTCTGCCGTATCAAAGAAGTTGATACCTCTATCATAAGCAGAATCAAGAATTTTGAAGGACTCTTTTTTATCACTCCAACTACCAAAACTCATTGTACCCATACAAATAGGTGTTACTCTAAGACCACTTTTGCCTATGTAACGATATTCCATCACTGAACCTTTGTTTGTTTTTAATTCTATAGTATAGCATTATCTTTTTGGTGTGGCTTTGATATAATAAAATTAAAAAGGTTTTCTCCAATGACGCATACATTGATTTCCCCCCTAGATATGCACTTACATTTACGAGACGAAGCGATGCTCAAAGTCGTTGCACCACTGAGTGCATATAGCTTTGCTGGTGGAATCGTTATGCCTAACCTCGTCCCTCCTATTTCAACGATAGAAGCTGTTGAAGCATACAAACAAAGAATTCTAGACGCAATGGGCAATAATCTGTTTGATCCTTTAATGACACTATTTTTTAGGGCCGATTATACGAGAGAATTTTTAGAAAAAGCAGCTTTACATGTAAAAGCATTAAAACTCTATCCAACAGGGATTACAACCAATTCTGAAGGGGGTGTTTCGAGTATGGATATCGAAACATTAAGACCGGTTTTAGAGGCGATGAGTGATTTAGGACTTATCTTATGTGTTCATGGAGAAACGAATGGTTTTGTTATGGATCGAGAAAAAGAGTTTGGTTCGATTTATGAAAGCTTAGCTTCGTCATTTCCAAAGCTCAAAATTGTGATGGAACATATCACGACAAAAGAGAGTGTAGCACTTTTAGACCAATACGAAAATCTTTACGCAACCATTACCCTTCACCATCTTTTAATAACCCTTGATGACGTAGCAGGTGGTATGTTGCAACCCCATCTTTTTTGCAAACCCATTGCAAAACGTTATGAAGATCGTGATGCACTTTTACATGTAAGTTTGAATGCGCATCCCAAAGTTATGTTTGGTTCCGATTCGGCACCGCATCCTATTCACAAAAAAGAGTGTTGCGGTTGTGCCGCAGGTGTTTTTACCGCACCAATTGCTTTGCAAGCTCTCGTTGAACTGTTTGAAAAACATAACGCATTAGCTTCATTACAAGCATTTGTGAGTAACAATGCACAAACAATTTATCGTTACAAAGCGCCTTATAAAGAGGTTGTTTTAGAAAAAATGCCATTTACAGTAACACACAGTTATGCAGACGTTGTTCCTATGTTTGCTAACCAAATTTTACAATGGAGCATCAAACGTGTCGTATAAGCTCTTAATATTAGAAGACAATACTCTTTTACTCAATACATTGGAAGATTTCTTGTCGGGACATGGCTATGAGTGCATGCTTGTTAAAAACGGTAAAGAGGCTTTGAAGCGGTGTTATGAGGGTAAGTTTGATCTTTATCTTCTTGATGTAAAAGTTCCTGATATGAATGGATTTGATTTTTTAAAAGAGCTTCGAGCATCAGGTGATTACACACCAGCCATTTTTGTGACTTCTCTTAATGATCAAGAGAGTTTGACAAAAGGCTTTATGCTTGGAGGCGATGATTATATTAAAAAACCATTTGACCTAGGTGAATTACTGCTTCGAATCAAGGCAATTTTAACGCGTACCAAAGGGATCGTGGATGACTGGTTGGTGATTGACCCTCTTTATAAACTCAATCTTGCCCGAAAACGCCTTTTCTATGGAAGTGAAGAGTTAGATATCCATCTTAAAGACTTTGAGTTGCTGTATTTATTAGTCAAAGAGCGTGGAAAAGTTGTCACGAAAGAGATGATTCATGAAACGCTTTGGAGCAGTTCCGAAGAGATCAATGAGGGATCAATTCGCGTCTATATCAATAATCTTAAAAAGATTTTTGGTAAAGAGAGTATCTCAAATTTACGAGGTATTGGGTACCGCTTTGAGAAGTAACGACAAACGTTTTTTTATTCGCGCAATTATTGGCTTTGGCATCACGATTTTAAGCTCGATTGCACTCAGTATTCTTCTATGGGAATCATTCAGTAGTTATCGATTATGGATCATTCTCTTGTGTATATTTCTTGCATTTAGTATGGGGTACATCGTTGTCTCTTACACGCTTTCTTCATTATTTCGAACCAATCGCTTTTTAGATATTTTGCTCAAAGATACCTTGCATGAACTCAATATTCCACTCTCTGTCATTAAAGCAAACTTGCAAATGCTGCAAATTGATGAACATGACACAAAAAAGCAAAAACGTTTAGAGCGTATCGCTTTAGCCAGTGATGATTTATACGCACTTTACAAAGAGGTAGATTATTACATCAAAAAAGAGATTCACGAAGATGTGAAAGAGCATTTCTTTTTAGATGATTTAATTCAAAATGTGATTAATAAGCAAAAAGAGATTGTGCATGAGGTCGATATCCACATGGACGTTTTACATGTAGAACTGTTTGGCGATAAACATGGATTCAGCAAGGTTCTTTCAAATCTTCTACATAACGCAATTAAATACAACCATAATCACCGTCCGATTCATATAGTTTTGCATGAAAATTATTTGAGCATCAAAGACCAAGGAATAGGAATGAGCGAGGCTGAGCTTTTCTTGGCGTTTGATCGTTACTATCAAGCAGATACAACCAAGGAAGGGTATGGTATTGGATTGAGTCTTGTAAAGGCATATTGCGATGAATCTAAAATTTTTATGCGTATTAATTCCCAAAAAAATGAAGGAACGGAAGTCATATTAGATATTGCACGGCTCATACCCAAAACATGATATAATAGAAAACTAAACCATTAGGGATATGTCTTATGGAAAGAGAAAGTGCTTCGAAGCAAGATAAAGAGAATTTTTTAGTTAATTCTTCACTTTTTTTGAAAGAGTTTGAAAAACCTTTCGCGGACTATTTTGCAAGTTTATGTGTGAGTTATGATAGTGCTATTGATAAAGAAGAAGCAAAAAGCATCGCTTTATCAATTTATCAGTGCCTTTTTAAATGCGAGAGCGATATTGGTGATTTAAAAGAAGATATTTTTATTCGTATGCGCCAAGATGGTGTCATGATAGGCTTTTTAATCAATCGCAGCATGTTTTTTCTCATGGAAGAATATTTGGTTTTCGCCAGAAAACATGACCTCTCTCCTCAACTTGAGCTTTTAATTGAATGTATTAGTCGCTTTATTAATTTACTTGAAAGTGATATCACGCCTAAAGTTTCGCAATCAACAGCAGCTTTTGATGTTAGCTTTAGTGATGATGTTCTCTTTACCCCAAATAACAATATTATTGATGTTTTTGCAAAAATGCAAGAAAACCATCAAAATATCATTTTTCTTAATCTTTATAAGGGTGTTCCCATAAGTTCAGAAGCATCTGTTGTTGAAATAGATGGAGAAAATGTGACTTTTAAAATCGATCAACTTCAAGAAATTGCAATGAAGCTTGATGGACAAGCCTTTATTGTAAAAAACGAGTATTTTTCCAAACATCTTAAAGCCGATATCGTCTACAGTAATTTCCAAAACGGTACAGTTGTTTTAACCAACTTTATTTATCTTCTTAATATGCCTGCATTGCAACGAGAATTTATTCGCGTTCATCCAGATATTATTGCGAAAGTCTTTTTACATCAGTTTGGGAATCTTCAAACCAGTGGCAGATTGTATGATTTGTCGATGAATGGTTTAGGTGTCGTGAGCAATGAAAATAATGGCGTTTTTGTAGGAGCAAAAGTCTTAATTGAGTTTGAACTAAACAGTCCGTCTGTTCCGAGTCATGGTGATAAAAAGATAGAAGTTCAAGGCGAGGTAATCAATATCATCGAGTACAATGATTCATTTCGATATTGCATGCGTATCTTTCCTAATCGTGCTATGAGCGAGAAAATTTTACATTACATTACACTACGAGAAAAAGAAATTTTAGAAGACTTGCATACGGAGTTAAAAGAGTATATTGTGTGATGGTATATAAGCAAAAAGCTTACATACCACCTTGTTTTTTCATACGAGTTTCGATTTTGTGTCCTAGAGCGGTTAGTGTAAATGTAATTGCAAAATAGACCGCTGCAATAATGAGCCATGTTTCAAAAGGGGAGAACGTATTAGCAACAATTTCACGCCCGACTTTCGTTAAATCTGTAATGGAAATAACGGAAACTAAAGAAGAGTCTTTTACAAGAGCAATCATTTCACCTACCAATGTTGGTAATGCACGTTTAAGCGCTTGAGGCATAATAATATAAATCATCGTTTGTGGATAATTCATACCAAGCGATTTAGCCGCTTCGTATTGTCCTTTATCGATGGATTGAATGGCACCACGCAAGACTTCTGCAATATAAGCTCCAAAAAAGAGCCCCAATGAGACAGCACCCGCTAGAAAACGTTCTAATTCAAAAATAGTTGCGATGATAAAATAAAAAATAAAGATTTGAACAAGAAGAGGGGTTCCTCTGATAATTGCAATATAAACCGTTGCAATATCTTTTAAAAACTGGAAACTAGAGATACGCATAAAGGCTAATAGTGAACCGATACCAAAAGCCAAAATAGCAGCAAGACCTGAAATTTCAAGAGTAACGAAGAGACCTTGAATTAATGGTCCTAATTTCATATAGGTTTTAAATGCAACTGTATCATTTTCATAAACACTATCGCCATTTTGTACTTTAAGCGTATAGCCTTGCTCAAGGACTATTTCTTTACTATCACTACTGTTCTGTACAATAATTTTGTCACCTTGGATTTGAATTGTGCCATCCAATGGGGACGTAATAGTCTCTGTTTTTTCATATGCGAAGTATTTAGGTACGCTGGTCCACTTCCAAATATAATTCATATGTGAAGCAGCCATAAACAGTAAATATCCGACAGTCAGATAAAAAGCAACGGCCACAAAGTGACCGAATGCTTTATTGTGTAAAAGTGGTAATTTTTCTTTAGCCACTGCTTACATTACCTTTTTTTGCCAAGCGGTATCATTGAACCATCTGTCATAAATTTTTTGATATGTACCGTCATGTTGTGTTTGGTTCAAGAAGTTATTAAGCCAGTTAAGAAAATCTGGATCACCTTTACGAACAGCAAAACCAAGAGGCTCATAAGTAAGTTCATCACTCATGTGGACCAATTTACCAGCACCTTTTTCCGCATAGAAAATAGCATTGTATGGTTTATCATAAACCATTGCATCTGCATTGCCGTTAAGGACTTCTTGTGCTGCATCTGCTTCTGTTTCAAACGTTCTAATTTTAGCTTTTTTAAACATTTTGCGTGTAGCGATTTCACCAGTAACACCAATTTTAGTAACGATAGTATATTCTGGTTTATCTAAATCATTCCATTTTTTACCCGCATGTTTTTTAGCCGCTAAAACGGTTTGTCCTACACTAATGTAAGGGTTTGCAAAATTGATTTTGAGGTTTCTCTCTTGTGTAATGGTCATACCAGACATAATAATGTCATATTTGCCTGTTAGAAGACCTGCAATAATACCATCCCATGCTGTTGGAACAAGCTTAAGCTTGACACCCATGGCTTTTGCCATTTCATTTGCTAAATCAACATCAAAACCGATGATGTTTCCTTGTTTATCTTTCATCTCAAAAGGCATATAACCAGGCTCTAAACCAACGGTTAATTCTCCTTTTTGTAAGATGCTGTTGAGTGTAGATTTTTGCCAAAGGTTGATGTCATCAGCCATAGCATTCAACCCTAGCATTATAAGTAATGCAGCGAGAATTTTTTTCATTGTTGCTCCTTAAGGAATTTGATATCTTTATTTTAGTGTGTTAAGACTTCTTGTAAAAACTTCTGAGCGCGCTCCGTTGCTGGATTGGCAAAAAATGCTTCGGGACTTGCTTCTTCGATAATGGTGCCTTCATCCATAAAAATGATGCGATCACTTACTTCTTTTGCAAAGCCCATCTCATGAGTTACACAAACAATGGTAAAGTTTTCATGCGCAAGTTCGCGCATAACATCCAAAACACCGCCAATCATCTCAGGATCAAGAGCGCTTGTTGGTTCATCAAATAAAATAATTTTAGGCTTCATTGCAAGCGTTCGTGCAATTGCAACACGTTGTTTCTGTCCACCGCTTAGCTCATTAGGATAGCCTTCTGCTTTGTGAACCAACCCAACGCGCTCCAAAAGTTTAAGAGCCATTTCATTGGCGTCATGTTTTGTAGTGTTTTTTACTTTACGTTGAGCAATCGTGATATTTTCTAAAATAGTTAAATGAGGGAAAAGATTAAAATGTTGAAAAACCATACCTGTTTCTGCACGAATTTGGTTAATATCAACTTTTTTTTCATAGAGGTTAAACCCATCAACAAAGATATCACCGCTATCAATTTCTTCGAGTCTATTGATACATCGGATAAGCGTAGATTTACCGCTACCACTGGGCCCGCATATTACAACGATTTCACCTTCAGTAACGGAAAAATTAATATTTTTTAAAACATGAAAATCGCCGTAATATTTATCGACATTTTCCATGCGCACAATAGCTTGACTCATTCAAACCTTTCTTGAATTTATGTGGCGTGAACCATAATTGTAGCAGTAGAATATAAAAGTAAGATAAAGCCAAAATCTCTTTAAAAAGCTCTAATTACAAGAGGGAACATTACCGCTATCGCTTGCAAATGAACTTAAAAAGTGGTAGAGATTTGTTAAATCTTTTGGATCTGTTATATCAGGAGCTTTTGGACAGAACACTTTAATAGCAAAACTTAATTGATTCTTGTCATAAAAGCTTTTCCACTCATTCATTGTATGCTTTTTTCCCATAACATCTCCATTGAAGCCGCAGACATTTTTGAGATTATGGGCATAAAAGATTTTTCCTTTAACCGTGCTTGCCATTAACGTAGAGGGCAACATCGTAAGAGCCACAACTGTGGCTGTCATTATAAAAAAGGCTTTTTTCATTGGTGTATCCCTTGGAGCGAGAAATGTCTATTTTGGAAGTTTTGAAATGTAATTAACAACGTCTGTGATATCTTGCATACTCATGTTTTTTACTTGCTTTGACATCACTAAAGAGGTGCTATGTGTTTTAAATTCGCTTTCACGATAAAATTTGATACTTTCTAAAAGTTCTTCAGTACCTTGCCCTGCAATAATGCCACTTTTTCCAAACGCTTTGTTGTGTCCATCCGCACCATGACAACCTGCACACTGTTTAAATAATGTTTCGCCTCGATTTGTGGATGGTTCTTGTGCATAGATTAGGGAACTTAATATAAGAAGTGTTGGAAATGAGGCTATTATCATACGAAACATTAAAACCCTCCAATATTAAATGAGTATAAAAATATTTTACTAACTTTGGATTATAGCATGTTATTCTTGCATTGATAAATAAAAATTTTCCTTTTTGGTTCAATTTTCAATTTTTAATCGCTATATTTTCACATTTCATTGTGCTACAATTTCGACTCTATCATTTTGTAAAGGTTTAAGTGTGATCAATTATAGATTTAAAGAGATTGGAGCAGACTTTTTATTGCTTCTTGTTGCTGTTGCTTGGGGTAGTACGTTTGTTGTTGTTCAAACAGCGGTAGATGAAACACCCGTATATACATTTTTGTTTTGGAGATTTTTCTTTGCAGGTATATTGATGGCACTTATCTCATTAAAACAGTTCAAAAATTTTAACAAAGAGGTTTTAAAAGCAGGTGTTTTACTGGGGCTCTTTATGTTCTTGGGGTATGCTTTTCAGACATTTGCACTAACTTATACATACTCTTCCACAGTCGGATTCATTACAGGACTGAGTGTGATTATTGTGCCTTTTGGTTCCTATCTTATTTTCAAACACAAGGCATCTTTTTTCTCTGTCGTTGGGGCATTAATAGCTGCTATTGGGCTTTACTTTTTAACACTTAACAGTGAAATTGGTTTTTCATGGGGTGAACTCTATGCATTTATTTGTGCCATTATGTTTGCTTTACACATCGTATGTACAGGACATCTTTCTCGAAAACATAATATCTATCTCCTCGTGACCTTACAATTTTTAACCGTCTCTTTTTGCTCGTTCCTTGGTGGCATAATAAGCGAAGGAAGTATTGTACCTCCGATACTAGATGGTGTTTTTATTAATGCGATTGCTATTACCGTTATTTTTGCAACTATTTTCGCTTTTTGGGTACAAACTGCAATGCAACGGTTTACAACGGCAGCTAAAACGGCCATTATATTTACAATGGAGCCAGTGAGTGCGGGTATATTTGGGTATTTATTCGCGAATGAAATGCTCAGTTTTTCACAACTGTGTGGTGCAGGGTTAATCTTAGGCGGAATGTTGATTGCAGAAGTTGGGTCATACGCTTATGTGTGGTACAAACAACGCGTCAGTCTCTCTTAGTCTAATGTTTGATGAAGCGCATGGCTGTAAACTGAATAAAAAAAGCAGACGTTGCTACTAAAATGATGGCAGCACCTGCACTCAGATTGAGATAATACGACAATAAAAGTCCAACAAAACAAAAAATAACCGATAAAAAACTAGAGACAATCATCATCCCCTGAATAGACGTTGTGAGTTTTTCTGCCATATACGGTGGAATGGTTAAAAGGGCTATGACTAAAATGAGACCGACTGCTCGAATACTCATCACAACACTTAATGCTATCATTAAAATGAGCAGCGTATACAGTAACGTTGTATTCACACCTCTTAACTTTGCGAATTGAGCATCAAAACTCATCGCAATCAATTGTTTGTAATTGAACAAAACAAAAGCAAAAACCACAATAAAAACAAAAGCCATATACAAAAGATCATCACTGGAAACAGAGAGGATAGCACCAAAAAGGTAACTCATCAAATCAACATTATAGCCGGGTGTTAAATCGGTCATAATGATGCCAAATGCCATACCAAACGCCCATAATACGCCAATGAGTGAGTCAAGCCTTGCATTGTTTTTATGGGTTAAGTAGGCGACGATACCTCCTAAAAAAAGTGCAAATAATGAAGCACCTAATAGAGGAGCAATACCTAAATAAAGAGCTAAGCCTATGCCACCATATGAACCGTGAGCGATACCTCCTGCTATAAATACCATGCGATTGATGACGATGAGCGAACCGATAATACCGCATATCAAACTAACAAGAATAGAGGCAATCGCAGCATGTTGCATAAATTCAAAGGACAAAATCTCAATCATCGTTTCTCTTTAGGATGAATATGGTTGCACTGGGTTGCGCTGATGAGTTCAATCTCACATAAATGCTCTTTTGGATTTTCAAATGCCCGCAAATTATGTGGTTTAGGAACGTCATGGATAAAGAGTGATTTATGGACATGAACCACCTTGGTTGCATAGTTGAGTGCGACGTTAATATCATGGCTAATGACAACGATACCGACATGGCGATTGAGGGTTTTAAGGAGCTTGAAAATATCTATTTGGCCAGCAGTATCGATACTGGCAGTTGGTTCATCTAAAAAGATAATTTGCGCGTCACATGCCAAAGCACGCGCGATAAAAACACGCTGCCGTTGTCCGCCAGAAAGTGCATTGATTTTAGATGTTTCAAATCCTTGCATCCCTACACGTTTAAGAGCATCTTGTGCAATAGTCTTATCTTCTGCTGTGTAGTGTGAAAATTTTTTTGACGGAGTCAGCCTTCCCATGAGGACAACGTCAATGACACGGATAGGAAAATCTTTATTGCCTAGAGTATCTTGAGGGACATAAGCAATTTTATGGCTGACATGTAATGGATTTTCACCAAATAAATGCACAGAACCATGAGAAGGTTCTAAAAGCCCTATCATGATTTTTAGAAGAGTACTTTTCCCGCCACCATTAGGACCAATGATGGCGAGAAATTCATTTTTATCGTATGTGAGATTAATGTCCTCTAGGACATTTGTATCGTCATATTGAAAAGAAAGATTAGTTATTTCAAGGTCATGTTGCATAGCGCCATTATATCATTTTAAAGCTGATTGAAATGTTTGAGCGATTAAAAGAAGATTCTCTTTCCACGCAAGAGCAAGAGGGTCAATCACCACCGTTTTCCCACCAATTTGCTTTGCAATGGTTTGAGCACTTTTTTGTGAAAACTGAGGTGCGATAAACACAACTTTAGCCCCTTCTTCTTTCGCCTCTTTGATAATCATCGCCAGTTCACTGGGTTTGGGTTCTTTCCCGCTCATTTCTATAGCAATCTGTTCTAAGCCATAACGTTTAGCAAAATACCCAAACGAAGGGTGGAAAACAATAAATTTACGATTTTGAAGCCCACTGAGAGTTGATTTAATCGTTGCATCAAGGTTGTCTAAACTCAACAAAAATGCTTCATAGTTTGCACTAAACTCTTTTACATGTAAAGGATAAAGTGTACTTAACGTTTCAAAAATAGTTTTAGCTTGAATTTTAACTAAAAGTGGGTCAAGCCAAATGTGTGGATCAAGTCCGCCATCGTCATCATCATCTTCATGATGCGCTTGTTTATTTTCTCCTTCATGATGATGTTCTACCATGGCAATTTTCGTAATATCTTTAGCGGTATCTACGATAAGCATTTTAGGATTGATGCTTTGAAATTTAGGAATCCAAGCATTTTCAAAACCATCTCCTACTCTAAAATAAACATCAGAATGTGCTAATTGCTTCATTTGGGAAGGTTTTGGCTCATATGTATGCGGGCTACTTCCTGGCTCGACCATGACATTAACATTTACTAAGCCTTTGGCAATTTGCTCAACAAAATATTTTTGAGGAGCAATGCTGACCGTAACAACGGGAGTTCCACCAAAAAGCGTTACACTCAAACCGGCAAGAAAAAGAATAAAACGATTCATAACAGGCATCCTTTGCGACTAAGTTGCATAAAATTTGTGAAATCTTAATCAAATGCAACTTAGTTGTAACTTAATAAAAATTTGCTACTATTCGCAGATGTATAGATTTGAGTGTGAGGTGACGTATGAGCGAGCAAACGAAAGCATTGTGTGATGAGTACGAAATTAAATTTACCACAGCACGTGCTTCAATTTTAGATGTTTTAAAAGTAGCGAAACATCCGCTAAATTATGAGCAGATCAAAGAACAGATGAGTGTTGCCATGGACAAAGCGACGTTTTACCGAAATATTGCTAAGTTTGAAGAGTTGGGCATTGTACATAAATTTGAGTCCGATGATCGCAAATGGTATTTTGAACTCTCAACCACGACACATGCCCATTTTATTTGCGAGCAATGCCATCAGATTACCTGTATCAATGTTGATTTAGGTAAGGTTGAAGGTGAAGTCAAAAGCATTGTCTTAAAAGGTACATGTAAGGAGTGTCACGCATGAAAAGACTTTTACATGTAAATCTTATTTTGCTATTTTTACTGAGCGGATGTGCCATTAAGAAAGAGATTACCTCTTCTGAAGCATATATTGTTACGATTAAAACACCGACGATAGCACTTTCTGATACAGGGTTTTTAAATCGTGGAAAAAACTACGCAAATGTACAAATTTTTGCAGCAGGCAATGCCCTTTTCAATCTTGAAATGATGGGAGATTATATTTGTCTTGATGGTAAATGTTTAGATAAATTAAACTTCAATCAGCAATTTTTTCATCAAGAACATTATGCAGAGCTGTTACAGGATATTATCAATAAAGAGCCTATTTATTATGGGGAGCATCTTCGTACCACACCTTCAGGTTTTGAACAAGAATTCGACTTCCCTCAAAGCTATATTGTCTATAAAATTGAAAATGGTACACTGCTTTTTAAAGATACCAAAAACAATATCTTGATTCGATTTAAACCACTGAAATAAAGGATAACACAATGAAATATGTTGGCGCACATGTTAGCGCAAGTGGCGGTGTTTTTAATGCTCCGATTAACGCAACAGCGATTGGCGCAAAAGCGTTTGCACTTTTTACAAAAAATCAACGTCAATGGGAAGGCAAAGCGCTCACTCAAGCAGAGATTGACCGTTTTAAAGAAGAACTAGAGCGTGCAGAAATCTTACCAAAGCATGTCTTACCACACGATAGTTATCTTATTAATTTAGGGCATCCTGAACAAGAAGCAAGGGAAAAATCTCTGAATGCTTTTATTGATGAGGTTAAACGTTGTGAAGCGTTAGGGCTTGATAGGCTCAATTTTCATCCGGGCAGTCATTTGAAGCAAATAAGTGAGGATGCTTGTTTAGAACTGATTAGTGCTTCCATGAACGAAGTGTTACGAAAAACAGAAGGTGTGACATTGGTTGTAGAAAATACAGCAGGACAAGGAAGCAATCTTGGTTACAAAATGGAACATTTACACGCCTTGATGGAAAATAGCATTGATAAAGAACGTGTCGGTGTTTGCATCGATACCTGCCATCTTTTTAGCTCAGGTTATGACATTAGAACCAAAGAAGCTTATAGTCAAACGATGGCAAAATTTGATACAATCGTTGGATTTAAGTACCTTAAGGGAATGCATCTTAATGATTCTAAGCCTGATCTTGGCGCTCGTGTTGATCGACATGATTCAATTGGTAAAGGAAAATTAGGGGTAGAACCATTTGGATTCATCATGAATGATGAACGTATGAATGATATACCTTTAGTGCTTGAAACAATCGATGATACAATATGGGCACAAGAGATTAAACTCCTTTATAGTCTCATAAAATAAACATTTCAAGGAACATGTATGAAACAAACCGTACGCATCGCCACGTTACTAAGTCTTAGTGCGGCAACGCTTCTAGCCTCAGGATACCGCATCCCTGAACAATCCCTTAACTCCGTAGCGCTCAGTGCTGCTTATGTCGCAGGAGCTAATGGCGCAGACGCCAGTTATTATAACCCCGCCAATATGGCATTTATGGACAACGGTGCTTTTACTGAAGTTGCTCTCACGTATATTAATTTGCCAAAAGTTACTTTCGAAGGAATTGCCCCTGCTATGAACGGTGATTCTAAGGAAGAACAATTTTTAATGCCAAACTTACACTATGTTTCTCCTTTTGTTGATAATTGGCGCTTTGGTTTATCTATCACAGCACCAGCAGGGCTTTCAAAAAGATGGGATGAAGCGTTTGCAAAAGCAACAGCTCAAGAGTTTTCTCTAAAGGTAATAGAAGTAAACCCAACAGCTAGCTACAAATTTAATGACCAATTTTCTGTAGGTTTTGGTGTAAGAGGTGTATATACAGACGGTGTTGTAAAAAGTGATGCTTCTGGCCTCGGACTTCCTGTGAGTAGAGATCTTAATGGTGATTCAATTGATTTTGGTTATAACTTAGCTGTAAGCTATAGACCGATCAAAGAATTAACCCTTTCATCTACGTATCGTTCAAAAGTTGATTTAACCGTTGAAGGTGATGCAACACTGACTCATCCACTTTTGGGAGCAGGTTATCGTGGAGGAGCTTCTGTTACAATCCCTTTACCTGCAGCACTTACTTTAGCCGCAGCATATACTTATGATAAAACAACATTAGAATTGGTATATGAACGAACGTATTGGTCGAGTTATAAAGAATTAGATTTTAATTATGATACGGCACTTGCTGCATTTGATGCACCGATTGCTAAAAATTGGAAAGATTCCAATGCCTATCGTATTGGTTTGTCTCACCAATGTACCGATGCTCTTAAAATGATGGTAGGTTTTGCTATTGATAAATCACCTGCTCCAGATTCAACATTAGGCTTTGAGCTTCCAGATTCAGATGCGAAGCTTTATTCTATTGGCTTTGAATATAAAATCAATCAAAATCTAAAAGTAGGATTGGCCTATTTGTATGATGATAAAGAAGATAGAACGGTATCCAATTATAATGCGGCAACAAATCCAACAGGAGCCTCTGGAACATTTACAGACTCTTCAGCCCATTTAGTGACTGCATCTTTTAAATATAAGTTTTAACCATGCTTGAATATACGTACCAGAATTTTTACGAGGTAATAGAAGCAAACGCTAAAAAAGCTCCTAAAAAGACAGCTATTTTTATAGATGACCGCAAAGTCACGTATTTAAAATTAAAACAAAATATTGATACATTTGCGCGTTTCTTGGAATTTAGTGGTATTAAAAGCAAAGACAGAGTTGCCATGATCGTTGGCAACTCTGAAGAATTTATCGTTTCACTTTTTGCTATCACTAAAATAGGTGCGATTGCCGTTCCTCTAAATACCTTCTTAAAAAAAGAAGAAGTTGAATACATTTTAAATGACTGCAGTGCTCGTATGCTCATCTCTTCTGCTGCTTATGCGAAAGAGACTCAAAGGTTGCTTGATACAACGAAAGTTGAAAAAATTGTATGGACAGATAAATACGAACATTTAGATGAACGCAATTATAGTTTTACTGAAATTGATGCTAATTTAGAAACACATGAGCGTTTGAGCAATAAGCCTTTATTGGATGATTTAGCGTGTATCGTTTATACTTCTGGAACAACAGGCAAACCTAAAGGTGCGATGCTCTCGTATCGTAATTTCTTTTCAAATGCCATAGCTGGTTCTATCTCATTTCAAATTACGGAGAAAGATCGTTTTATTGTTTTTTTACCGATGTTTCACTCTTTTACGCTTTCTATTATGGTACTCCTTCCTATGTACACGTGTTCAAGCGTTGTCATTGTACGCTCTGTTTTTCCTTTTGCCAATGTGCTTAAACAGACGTTATTAAAGCAAGTAACCATATTTTTAGGTGTTCCCACACTGTACACTGCATTGTTAAAAGCAAAAATTCCTTGGTATTTTATGTGGTTTAATAAAGTACGCATTTTTATTTCTGGTAGTGCACCACTCAGTGAACAAGCTCTCAATGATTTTAATGCTAAATTTAAAAAAGCAAAACTATTGGAAGGTTATGGGCTGAGTGAATGTTCCCCTGCGGTATGTGTCAATCGTCTTAACCATCAAAAACCTCTTTCTGTTGGATTACCACTTCCAAGCTATGAAGTTAAAATAGTCAATGAAGAACGCATGGAAGTCAAAACGGGTGAAGTTGGCGAAATCATGATTAAGGGCGATTGTGTTATGCAAGGCTATTTAGGGCATTCTGATGCAACAGATGAAACGATTGTAAATGGATGGCTTTTAAGTGGTGATTTGGGTAAAAAAGACGAAGATGGTTTTATTTATATTGTAGATCGCAAAAAAGACTTGATTATCTCTAAAGGAATTAATATTTATCCTAGAGAAATTGAGGAAATTATCTATAAATACGAAGGGGTTGATGCTGTTGCTGTTATTGGGCTTAGAGATGAAACTAAAGATGAAGATGTTTTAGCATTTATACAACCTAAAGAAGGTATTACGCTTCAAGAAGTTGAATTACGTCACTATCTTAAAAATCATTTAGCAAATTTCAAGTTGCCAAAGCATATCTATTTTGTTGAAGAACTTCCAAAAAATGCTACGGGTAAGGTTTTAAAACGAGTACTGAAAGAGAAAGTTCAAGCGGGTGGAATCTTGCGCAAAAAGTAGAATTAACTTCATAACCAAAGGGTTATTTTATTATCATCTTGTCATTATACATTTCTCATGTAAGAGTCATATAATTTTTTCACATGGATAAAAGGTTCACTATTGCAGTATTTGGTTGATTTTTTAGAGAGTAAAGACGTACAGACATGCCAAATTTATGAGCATTTAAAATGCTCACTTGATGAAGTAAAGTTTCTACAAATGATGACAAAAGAGTACGTGATAGGCTCAGTAGACATCGGTATATCAGACATTCTTATCAAATTGTTTGGCGAAAAAAACTATGCACATTTACATCACCTCTCGTTAGTGAAAGATTTAATTGAGCAAGGATGGATTGTTCAAAATAGTTTTTTAAATTCTAAGATAGTGGATGTCTCAAACTTAGAGCTCTTAAATAGTAGTGTTTCTCTTAGTTCAGCCTTTTTAAAGCTTTTGGAAGAGGGAACACTCGAAGTAGTGTTACCAGATGTTACTCCTTATGCCGATCATCTGGAATATTTAAAAGACCAATTCTTTCGTATTGAACTGTATCAAAAATTTAGTCAAACCAACCATGGTGCTGCAGAAAATTCACCTAGTATGGGACGCATTAAGAACAAATTGGACCTTTTAGAAAGCAGAATATCTGAGCGTATAAAAGTAACGCAAAATGAGATTGTTGTTGAGACAATTTTTAAAGAAAATGAACTCAGTGCCAAAGAACAACTCATTTTCCTAGCGCTACTTAAAGAAGAGTATGCTGGTGAGTTTGAGAGTTTACGAGATATGAATACACTCATTAGTTTAATTAGTATTGATGATTATGAGAAAATCAAAAATCGTTCCTTATTGGAAGAGGGCTCCAAGCTTATTGAAAATATGATTATTGACTACGATGAGATGCTCAGTACTTTTGGCGGTGTAACGCGAAGCTTTTTTATCTCTGAAGAGATTTTGCAAAAGATTATGCATCCCAATAAAGAGAAAAAAAGTAAAAAAATAAAACTTGATATGCTCATTGGTGAGCAAGAATTATTTGAGCTTATTGACCCTAAAACTAATCTGGATGATGTTATTTTGCATCCAAAAACAAAAGAAGTTTTAGACAATTTATTGAAGCAAATTGATAAAAATGTCGTGAAGCTACTGCGTGAATGGGGTATTAAAGAGCGACGTAGCGGTATTGATGCAAAGATTATTTTGTATGGACCTCCAGGAACAGGTAAAACGATGACGGCACTTTCGCTTGCCAAGTCAATGAAGAAAAGAGTGCTTAGTTTTGATTGTTCAAAAATTTTATCAAAGTATGTCGGAGAGAGTGAAAAAAACGTTCGTAATATCTTTGATACCTATAAAGAGTTGTGTAAAAAGACAAAGAGCGAGCCACTTTTGCTTTTAAACGAGGCAGACCAGTTTTTAAGCGCGCGTTCAACCGATAGTGGAGCAAGTGCCGATAAAATGCACAATCAAATGCAAAATATTTTTTTAGAGCAGATTGAACGCTTCGATGGACTACTTATTGCAACGACAAACCTTTTAGAGACGATAGACCCCGCATTCTCAAGACGTTTTGATTATAAAATCGCATTTGAAAAACCAGATTTTTCACAACGTGTTTCTTTATGGAAAAAATTACTTCCTGAAAACGCAACGTATGAAAAAGATTTAGATATTGAAAAACTAGCATTCTATCCTCTAACCGGCGGGCAAATTCGTGTTGTTCTAAAAAATGCAGCCCTTAAGGTCGCAACGAAGAGCGAGCCAATCTTTACATTTGAAGATTTTAAATTAGCAATTGATAGAGAAACAAAAGGCGCGTTTGGCGATGCAAAATCTGTCGGATTTATGCATTAAAAAAATTATATAGTAAGCCTATCTTAGAGTTTTCTCAAAAACTTTGAGATAGATTTGTCTTGAAAAAACATCGAAGGATTTCGTATGACCCCTTTGTCACATATGGATTTTGCACATCCATACTTTGGATCTTTTTTTCTTGTCGTATTTGGTGCAGTCGTTTTTTACGGGATTACGGTATTAGCACGTTCTATTAGCCGTAATATGGCACGACTCGATACAGAAAAATTAAAGCTAACCATTTATGAATGTGGACCAGAAGTTACCAAACAACCCAATAAAATTTCTGCGCATTTTTATCTTTTTGCCGTTTTATTTATTTTGTTTGACGTAGAAGTTATTTTTATGTTTCCTTGGGCGGTTAATTTTAAGGTTCTTGGAATGTTTGGTTTTGTTGAAATGATTTTATTTGTGATCGTTTTAGCTATAGGGTTTGTATATGCATGGAGAAAAGGAGCACTTGAATGGCACAGCATAAAATAAATTACCTTCAAGAAGCAGGACTTCCTGTCGCGCTGACAACGGTGGATAAATTGGTGCAATGGGGGCGTAGTAACTCTCTTTGGCCACTTACTTATGGATTGGCCTGTTGTGCGATTGAGATGATGGCAACGGGTGCAAGTCGTTATGACTTTGACCGTTTTGGAACAATTTTCAGAGCCAGCCCAAGACAAGCGGATGTTATTGTCATCGCAGGGACCCTCACGAAAAAACATGCACCTTTTATGCGCCGTTTGTATGACCAGATGCCTGATCCAAAGTGGGTCATCAGTATGGGAAGTTGTGCGAATACAGGTGGAATGTTTAATACCTATGCAACGGTTCAAGGTGCTGATAGAATCGTACCTGTCGATATTTATCTTCCTGGTTGTGCCCCACGTCCTGAAACACTCCAATATGCATTGATGCTTTTGCAAAAGAAGATTAGAACAGAAAAAGCATCACGAAAACTAGCACCTAAAAGGTTGGTATGATGAGACCTTACAGCGAGAAAGAAAACGTACAAAAAAAACCCTATTACAGCGACCGCTACTACGTTGCACCACTCATCCCGAAAGAACCTGTTGAAAGCGATGATGTTTTTGCGAATGACATGATGACGCTTAAGGCAAAATTTGAGATTCAAGACGCTTATATCCAACGAGGTCAATTGGTCGTTTACATTCATGCAAACGATAACGTGGAGGTTCTACGTTGTTTACGAGATGAACTTGGTTACAATTTTTTATCAGAGCACAGCGCTATTGACTGGTTGGCAAAACGTGGTGAGTTTGAGATTTTTTACCAAATGCTTTCAACGGCTAAGTGTAAGCGTTTGCGCATTAAGTGTTTTCTAAAGGAAAAAGAGACACTTAAAAGTGTGACAAGCCTCTATAAAAGTGCTGATTGGGCTGAACGCGAGATGTACGATATGTTTGGTGTGATTATTAGTGGCCATCCTTATATGAAACGTCTTTTAATGCCAGATGATTGGTATGACCATCCACTACGAAAAACCTATCCATTGCATGGAGATGAAGCGGCACGTTGGTATGAAATTGACAAAATTTTTGGCAAAGAGTACCGCGATATCATCGGACCTGAAGAGCGTGATGGTGCACGTGTTGATGAAAGTGACACGTACCGCTTTGCACGTCTTGAACATGAAGTTCCTTTTGGTGCAGAACCTAGTAAAGAAAAAACGATCACAGATTATCAAGAAGAAGGTGGCGTTTTCATTGTCAAAAAATTGAAAAAAGCAGATGCTAAAATCTTGAAAGAGAGACCATAACCATGCAAAAAGTGAATCGACTTAAACCATTTTTTGAAAATGTGGTCTTTGAACGTGAAGACAATCACATGATTGTGAATTTTGGGCCTCAACACCCAAGTTCACACGGCCAATTGCGTTTAATTTTAGAGCTAGATGGTGAAAAAGTTGTTAAATCAACACCTGATATTGGATACCTTCACCGTGGTATGGAAAAGATGGCAGAAAATATGATTTACAATGAGTTCTTGCCAACCACCGATAGGATGGATTATATCGCGGCAAGCGCAAATAATTATGGCTTTGCACTTGCTGTTGAAAAACTCATTGGTCTTGAAGTCCCGCGTCGTGCGAAAGTCATTCGTATGCTCCTCCTAGAACTTAACCGTATCTCTTCACATCTTTTTTGGCTTGCAACGCACGCTCTGGATGTGGGGGCAATGACTATTTTTCTTTATGCGTTTCGTGAAAGAGAGTATACGCTTGATTTGATTGAAGATTATTGTGGTGCGCGTTTAACCCATTCTTCTGTAAGAATTGGTGGTGTGCCTCTTGATTTGACAAAAGGATGGTTAGACAATCTTAATAAATTTATCAACCATCTTCCCCTTGATATTGGTGATTACGAAGGGTTGTTGGATCAAAACAGAATTTGGAAAATGCGTTTGGAAGATGTCGGTATGGTAACGCCTGAGCAAGCACAAAGTTGGGGATGCAGCGGTCCGATGCTAAGAGGTAGCGGTATTGCATGGGATATTCGTAAAGAAGAGCCGTACGAACTGTATGATGAAGTCGAATTTGATGTTCCGGTGAGTACAACATGTGATAGTTACGGAAGGTATAAATTGCATATGGAAGAGATGCGCCAAAGTATTCGCATTTTAAAACAACTGATTCCAATGTATGATGACACAACGCCAGAACTTATGGCACATGCACCGCATTATATTTCTGCGCCTAAAGAGCAAATTATGACACAAAACTACTCTTTAATGCAGCATTTTGTTTTGGTAACGCAAGGTATGCGTCCTCCTGTTGGAGAAGTATATGTCGCGACGGAATCTCCTAAGGGGGAACTTGGTTTTTATATTAACTCCCAAGGCGATCCGTACCCGTATCGATTAAAGCTCCGAACCCCTAGTTTCTTTCATACCGCTTTCTTGCAAGAGTTGTTAGTGGGTGAATATTTAGCCGACGTTGTAGCGATTATTGGTAATGCTAACATCGTCTTTGGCGAAATTGATAGATAGGAGAAATCAATGCAACGTTATGATTTACGCCACTTAAAAGATGATTTTTACGGACGTATGCTTGAAATTATTGATGAGACCAGTGCGGGTGAAGTGTCTATTTTTATGTTTGAAATCGGTGATTTTTCTTCTGTGCAAAAAAGTGCCGATGTGATTAAAGAAGCTGGATGGACATTAATGAACTCACTGAAATTTAATGAAGTAGACTGGACAATTGTCGTCAAGAAAGTCAAAGGTGAAGAACTGTGAGCCAAAAAGAGAAATTTATTCATGCATTAGGACAAACCAATAAAGAACACTTTGCAATGACATGTAAAGATGCCGATGTCATCCTTGTTATCGGAACATTACCTTCACGCAATGATGCTGTACTTGCTCAAGAAATTGAAGCATGTGTGGATTCAGGGACAAAATTGATCTATCTTTTTACGATGGAAGATCCAAAATTAAGTTCCAAAAGTGCATTTTTTAGTCGTTACGAAGTTGGCTCAGAAGAGGGTGTTTTTGCTCTTTTGGCCAAAAGTTTTTTATTACATGTAAAACTTCCAGAACGGCTTAAAACCTATTTTGAAGAGCTTGATGAAGGCTATGTCAGTGCTGAAAGTAATATTGGAGAGGAAGAGATTGAGGAGATTGAAGCGATTTGCTCAAATGCGACCAACATTCTTTTGGTTTTAGGCGAAGATTTGATGTCTCATCCTTGTGCCACACAGATTGCCAATTTTGCAGGACTGATTGCCAACCATGCGAGCAATGTTTCGCTTTACGTGGTAGGCGCACGCCAGGATGATTTGCGTACAGCGACGCCTAATGAAACGATGCATGAAATTGACAATATTCCAAGTTTTGATGGTGTTGTGGTCTATCAATGCCCTATGGTGCAAGACACTGAAGCGCAATTATTGATGGGTTCGCCCCAGTTTCAAATGGCGGCTCGTGTTCAAAATAATGAGACAATCAACGTAACCATTAACCAAGAGGTCTATCGCCGTACGTTTGTGCGTGATGATAGCTTAAAAGGCGTCATTGCTTTAATGCCTTGTGACAAAGCAAGTGCCGTCTATCCTTATCATGTAGCAAAAATAGTGAAGGCAGAGCAATGAGCGATGTAGTTATTACGATTGATGGAAAACAATGTGTTGCTAAAGAGGGAGAATATGTTTTGGGTGTTGCACGCAAAAATGGTATTTTTATACCGGCATTGTGTTATGTAACAAACTGTTCACCAACCCTAGCATGTCGTTTATGCTTAGTCGATATTGATGGTAAACGCGCTTACAGCTGTAATGCACGCGCGAAAGAGGGCATGAATGTTATCACCAAAAGCGAAGAAATCGAAAAAGAACGCCGTGCTATTATGGAGATTTATGACATTAATCATCCATTAGAGTGTGGGGTATGTGACCAAAGCGGTGAATGTGAATTGCAAAATTATACATTAGAAATGGGTGTAGATAGCCAACATCATTGTATCGCTGACACACATAGACCAACGAAAAATTGGGGCAAAATTCATTACGATGCCTCTTTGTGTATCGTTTGTGAGCGTTGTGTGACGGTCTGTAAAGACATGATCGGCGAATCTGCGCTTAAAACGGTTCCTCGTGGTGGTATGGAACTGGATAAGGCATGGAAAGATAAAACGGAAAAAGATGCGTATGCTATGTGGAATAAGCTCCAAAAATCTATTATTGGCGTGGCAAGTGGCGCAGAGAGTTTGGACTGTACGCAGTGCGGTGAATGTACGGCAGTTTGTCCTGTGGGCGCATTGGTCGGCAGTGATTTTCAGTACACATCAAACGCATGGGAATTGAAAAAAATTCCAGCTTCCAACCCACACAGCAGTGACTGTTCCTTGATGTATTATGATGTCAAGCACACAAGCATCGCAAATCCTGAACCAAAAATCTATCGTGTCAATAGTGACCACAACTATGCACCTCTGCATGCGGCAGCTCGCTACGGATTTGACTTTCAAAATGAGGTTGCAGGCAAAGATGAAGCCGCTTTTGCCAAAGCCATTGAACTGCTAAAAACGAAAGTTGATACCATTGCTTTTGATAGTTATATTACCAATGAAGAAGCTTTGATTTTACAAAAACTCAAAGAAAAATTTGGCTATCGATTGATCAATGCTGATGCGAAAGCCTATCAGCAGTTTTTAAAAGCTTATGCTAGTACGGCAGGGACATCGTTGTATAGTGGAGATTTAAATACGATTCGTGAGAGTAATTTTGTTGTGAGTTTTGGAACGGCAATCAAAACCGATAGCCCAAATGCGGGGTACGCAATGAACAACGCCATAGGCATGAATAAAGGTGCGGGCCTTTATTTTCATCCGATTGCCGATCCGATTGTTGAAGCGTATTCAAAAAATTTATTGAGCATTCAGCATAAAGTAGGAAGTGAAGAAGCCATTGCGTATTTACTGCTTGACCTCTTTGGCGATAAAGAGCAGATGCCCAAAAGCGTTGTAGAATATCTTGCAAGCTTTCATACGGTGGAGAAAAAAACCATTCAAGAGAGCATCAAAGAAGATGTGAAAGAAATGGTCAAAGATGAAGAGAGCGGCGAAGAAAAAGAAGTTGTCACATCCATCACAAAGCTGGTGGATAAAGAGATAGAGATTGATACAAATGCCCTTGTTGAGATGATGGGCGCTGAAGCGGATGTGATTGAAAAAATTACGAAACTCTTAGATAAAAAAGATAGCTTTAGCCTTATCGCAGGGGAAGACCTTTATACGCATCCAAGAGCTGAAAATATTGCGAAGCTTTTAGGATTGATTGAGCGTTTCACACCGTTTAATTTGGTGATTATCCCTTCGCGAACCAATACGCTGGGTGTTGCACTGATTTGTGAATTAGACGAAACCAAAGGCAATTTTACATTAGGATACAATGTAAAAGGTGACTTCACATTAAGTGCACTGGGTAAAGGTGACTTAGCAATGCCTGCACTTAATCAGCAGGAAGGAACGTTTACGTCAATGAACAAACGCGTTGTTCCTACCAATGTGGCTGTTAGTTTTAAAGGGTACTGCCTTAATGATCTCGCAAACGCATTAGGGCTTGAAGCAGAATGGACGATTGATTATACTTCTGAGCTTCCGACACACAAAGGCTTTACGTCTGAAAAATTTGACGCTTTGCCGAATCGTTATGAAAATGACGGCACTGAAAACAGAGGCTATGCCTTAGTCGCACAAAAGAGCGAATGTAGCGATGAAGTCGAACCTTTGAAACCTTTTACATGTAAAGATACTTTGATGGTGTACCGTGCCAATCCTGTGCATCAATTCAGTGCGTTCACCAATAAAGCACATCAGTTAAATGAAGCAGGCGCGCTTTACGCTTCTGCACAGTTTTTGGAAAGTCAAAATCTCAAAGATGGCGACATGGTAAGCTTAAGTAATGAAGCAGGCGCGAAATTGGCCATTGCCATTAAAGAAGACCAACATCTAGGTGGTATGATTCCGTATCTGCCAACATTTGATACAAAAATTGATACTGCGCCGTTTTTTGAAAATGGCTACCGATTTGCTCAGGTTGTATTAAAAGGAGTCAGTCATGAATGAAACAGCTGTGATTATTGAAACAATCGTTAAAGCAGTTATTGTCCTAGCTGTGACTGCAGGTATGGGTGCATTTGCAACCTTTATTGAGCGAAAAGTTTTAGCGTTTATGCAACGTCGTCTTGGACCAATGCATGTGGGACCTTATGGATTATTGCAATTAGCAGCGGATGGTATTAAACTTTTCACCAAAGAAGACATTATCCCGCAAAATGCGGTGAAGCCTATTTTTATGATAGCCCCTGTGATTGCAGCAACCACAGCGTTTGTTGCGATGGCGGCGGTACCCTATTTTCCAGAATTTACACTCTTTGGGTATAAAATCCATCCTATCGTTTCAGATATTAACGTAGCTCTTTTGTATGTTATGGGCGTAGCGTCTGTTGGTATATATGGACCACTGCTTGCGGGTATGAGCAGTTCCAATAAATGGTCGCTCTTAGGTGCAGCGCGTGCCGTGGTGCAGATGCTCTCTTTTGAAGTGGTTACAGGCCTTTCGGTATTGGCTCCTATTATGATGATAGGGTCTTTATCTTTAATTGATATTAACGATTTTCAAGGTGAAGGGGTTACCCATTGGTTGATTTGGAAACAACCATTAGCCTTTATTTTATTTGCAATGGCTGGCTTTATGGAAACTAACCGTGCTCCTTTTGATACCATTGAATTTGAAGCTGAAGTTGTCGCTGGGTATGCCACAGAGTATTCGGGCATGCGTTGGGGACTCTTTTTTGTCGGTGAATATGCCAATATGATTACGATTTCTGTTTTGGTAAGCATCATCTTTCTTGGTGGCTACAACCCCATTTGGTTTATCCCCGGTGCTTTGGTTATGCTCTTAAAAGTTTCATTTTGGGTTTTTCTTTTCTTATGGGTCAGAGCTGCTTGGCCACACATCAGACCAGATCAGTTGATGTGGGTTTGCTGGAAAGTGTTAATGCCTTTAGCGGTTATTAACATTTTAATTACCGGCTTTGCGTTAATTTAGGGGGAAACGATGGAACTAAAAGATTTTAAACGTAGGGACATTGGTTCAAATTATATCTTTTTTGATGGTGAGGAAAAACCTGAAAATGGTTGGCAAGCCTTTAAACGTTTTGCCAAGCGTACCGTTAAAGGTGAGCTTTTCGTTGGCCTTTGGATTGTTTTAAGAGAGATGATTCGTTTCGACATTCACACGGTGCAATATCCACTGGAAAAAATGGAAATGAGCCCACGTTATCGTGCAATTCATCGTTTACTTCGTTTATTTGAAAGTGGAAGTGAGCGTTGCATTGGATGTGGATTGTGTGAAAAAATTTGTATTTCAAATTGTATCCGCATGGACACACATGTGGATGAAAAAAGCCGTAAAGTCATCAGTGAATACAGCATAAATTTCGGGCGTTGTATTTTCTGCGGGTATTGTGCTGAGGTGTGTCCAGAGCTTGCGATTGTGCATGGTGTTGAGTATGAAAACGCCAGTGAACAACGTGCTCATTTTGGACTTAAAGAGGATATGCTAACCCCTCTTGATACCTTTAAAGCCAAACAACAAAAAGAGTTTCCAGGTTTTGGTGCATTGAGTGATAATGCCGATGAAGCCGTGAAACAAACACCATTAGCGTATTGAGGTTGTCATGTATGAAGTTATAGCATTTTATATCTTTGCTACGCTCACCATTGCCATGTTTGCAATTGTCGTCACGAGCAAAAATGCACTCTATGCAATGAGTGCATTAGCCGGAGGTATGATTTTTATCTCGGGATTCTTTTTCCTTCTTGATGCAGAGTTTTTAGGCGTTGTTCAAATTGTCGTTTATTCGGGCGCTATTATGGCATTGTACGCATTTGGTATGATGTTTTTTGATACGACACGTGATGTTACGGAAAAAGTACGTTCTAAAAAAATTGCGTATACGCTTTTTGTGCTCAGTGCTATCTTAATTGTTATTATTCTTGCGGCACCAATGGCATCACATACGGTGAAAGCAAATTACCCTATCATTGAAAATATGGGCAATGTTCAGATGATAGGTCTTGTCTTGTTTACGAAATACCTCGTACCGTTTGAGCTTGCAGCCATTATGCTTTTAGTTGCGATGATAGCAGGGATTGTCCTTGCTAGCAAAAAAATGGACGAGAATTTAGCGATTGAAGATGAAGAATTAGAAGATGTTAAGGAGGCCAAATGATCACGCTAACACACTATCTTGTATTAACGGGTATTTTGTTTGCTATTGGACTTGTGGGTGTGATGAAGAGAACAAACCTTTTAATGCTTTTTTTCTCAACAGAAATTTTACTTAATGCCGTTAATATTGGTTTTGTTGCAGTTTCAAAATATTATGGTGACTTAACAGGACAGATGTTTGCATTTTTCATCATAGCCGTTGCCGCAAGTGAAGTTGCTGTGGGTCTGGGACTGCTTATCTTATGGTATAAGCGTAATGGTTCTGTTGATTTGAATAGCATTCAAATGATGAAAGGCTAAAGGATGGAAAGAATTCTTTATTTAGCACTGTTTGCACCACTGGCAAGTTCATTGTTTGTTGCACTATTTGCCGCACGTCCTAAAATGATTTTTACCGGTATCGTTGCTTCCATGCTTATCTCTCTTTCATTTATTGCTTCACTTATTTTGTTAGTGGATGTCAATACGTATGGACCTTTACATGTAACGATGATGGATTGGATTGCCGCGGGTAATTTAGAGATACCTTTTGGCTTCGTTGTGGATGAAGTTTCAGTGATTATGATGGTGACTGTTACCCTTGTTTCAACCATTGTTCATATTTATTCTATCGGTTATATGGACCATGACAAAAGCTTTAACCGTTTTTTCTCTTACCTCTCAGCGTTTGTATTCTCCATGATGATTTTAGTCATGAGCGATAACTTTGTAGGACTTTTTATTGGTTGGGAAGGCGTTGGTCTATGTTCATGGTTGCTGATAGGATTTTGGTACCATAAACACTCTGCTTCATGGGCAGCGAATGAAGCCTTTATTATGAATAGAATTGCTGACCTTGGAATGCTGATGGGTCTGTTTTTAATTTATTGGAATGTTGGTTCTTTTCAGTACGATGAAGTTTTTGCTGCAGTTAAAGAGATGCCTCTTGGCATTGTCATTTTAATTGGAGCATTTTTATTTATCGGCGCTATGGGTAAATCAGCACAATTTCCACTACACACATGGCTTGCCGATGCTATGGAAGGTCCAACGCCTGTTTCTGCTTTGATTCATGCGGCGACCATGGTAACAGCGGGTGTTTATTTGGTCATTCGTTGTGGTGAACTCTATAGCTTGATTCCTGAAATGGGTTTTGCTATTGCTTCCTTAGGCGCTTTTGTGGCAGTTTTTGCCGCTTCAATGGCGTTGGTCAATAACGACTTAAAACGTATTATCGCGTATTCAACCCTTTCACAATTAGGGTATATGTTTGTCGCAGCAGGACTTGGAGCTTACTGGATTGCACTGTTTCATTTGATGACACATGCTTTCTTTAAATCACTTCTCTTCTTAGGTGCAGGAAATGTTATGCATGCAATGCACGATGAACTTAATATCAAAAAAATGGGTGGCTTGTATGGTTCCATGAAAGCTACAGCGATTTTAATGAGCGTAGCTTCCGTAGCACTTGCAGGTATTTATCCATTTGCTGGTTTTTTCTCTAAAGATAAAATTTTGGAAGTAGCATTTAATGAAGGTGCCTATTTTCTTTGGTTTGCACTCTTCTTGGGTGCAGGTATGACAGCTTTTTATAGCTTCCGTTTAGTCATGTTGGTCTTTTTTGGTGAGAAAGAGTATGTAAAACATGGATTTCATCCGCATGAAGCACAACCGTTTGTGATTTATGCCTTACTTCCATTAGGCCTTTTAGCCGTGATTGCGGGTTTCTTTGAACATGCGTTTGAGGGTTTTGTGACACGACTTTTGAGTGAATATGAGATTCATATTCCTCATGCAACAGAATACATTTTGATTGCGGCAACTTTGGGTATCGCACTTAGTGGCATTGGATTTGCAGTGTACAAATACAAGCACGGTGGTTTTGCAAAGTCGTTGGAAGAGACGTTTTGTTACAAATTACTCAGCAACCAATACTATATTCCAAAGTTATATGAGCTTTATATCATGAGACCGTTTACCGTGTTATCACGATTTGCATGGCAAAAACTTGATATGAAAGTGGTGGATTTTACCGTTGATATGATTGCTAAAATGGTTTATGCAACGGGGCAAAGAAGCCGAAAAATGCAAAGTGGAAATCTCTCCGATATGTTACGATGGATGATCGTGGGTATTGTTGTATTGCTTGCACTTGCAATTGTCTATAGACCAATGGTGTAGGAGCTAGAGCATGGAACATATTTTATCACTTCTCGTATTTTTTCCAGCGATGGCGGGGCTCTTAGGCTTTTTGGTCGCTAAAGAGGGTATTAGAGCTTATGGCATTAGTGTCAGTGCCATTGAATTTTGCTTATCCATTATTTTATGGATTGGTTTTGACTCAGGGAATGCAGGGTATCAATTTGTTGAATATTTTGCTTTTATTCCAAGTTATGGTATGAGCTATTATTTAGGCGTGGATGGCATTTCTCTTTTTCTTGTAATCTTATCGACATTTATTACGATGATTGCATTAATTGGTCTTAGTATTGAAAAAGATATTAAAAACTTGATTATCTCCGTATTGTTTCTTGAAATGACCATGGTGGGAGTTTTTCTTATTTTAGATGTTATTTGGTTTTATGCCTTTTGGGAACTCTCTTTGGTTCCAATGCTTTATATCATTGGTGCATGGGGTAGTGCTCGCAGAATGTATGCCGCCATTAAATTTTTCCTTTATACGTTTGCAGGTTCTGTATTAATGCTCGTGGGTATCTTGTATATGGGATTTTTATACCATGATGCAACAGGGATTTGGAGCTTTTCGTTGCCTGATTGGTACTTACTCCAAATTCCATTTGAAACGCAGCTGTGGTTATTTGGTGCTTTCTTCTTAGGTTTTGCGATCAAAGTACCGATGTTTCCATTTCATACATGGCTTCCTTACGCGCATGGCCAAGCACCGACCATCGGTTCAGTCATTCTTGCAGCCGTTCTTCTTAAAATGGGAAGTTATGGTTTTGTTCGTTTTTCATTACCACTCTTTCCCGATGCGTCTATCTATTTTTTAATTCCAGTCGCAATCATTTGTATCATTATGGTGATTTATGCGGCAATGATAGCGTATGCGCAAGAAGACATGAAACAAGTCATTGCCTATAGTTCGATTTCACACATGGGTATTGTTATTTTAGGTACCTTTGCGATGAATGCGGAAGGCATTACAGGTTCTATTTTCTTAATGCTCAGTCATGGTATCGTGAGTGGAGCACTGTTCATGTTGGTGGGAGTTATTTATGATAGGCGCCATACCAAACTCATGGCAGATTTTGGAGGGCTAGCTTCAGTCATGCCAAATTTTGCAACGATTTACGGCATCATGTTAATGGCGTCTATTGGATTGCCGCTTACCATTGGTTTCGTGGGAGAATTTTTATCTTTGGTAGGATTTTATCGTATCAATTGGATCATGACACTGCTTGCAGGAACAGGCATTATTTTAGGGGCAGTGTATATGCTTGTACTGTATAAAAAATCATTTTTTGGCGCTGTTGTTCATGATGAAAATAAAACACTCAAAGACCTCAATGCAAGAGAATTAACCGCACTCGTTCCTTTAGTTGCATTGGTTGCAATTTTAGGTATCTATCCTAAACCGGTTCTTAATACCATTGACATGAGTGTACAAAAGGTTTTGGTCTTGATGGAACAAAAAGCGATTATCAATAAAACGAAAGAAGTCCTTGTTAAAGCCAACACAATAGGAGGGACCAACTAATGGATCCTATTTCAATTGATATAACAGCACTTAATTTGCATGCACTTCTTCCTATGGCGATTATGACCATCGGTGCTTTGGCCATTATTTGTGTTGATTTGGCGGTAAAAGGGTTGAACCGTAGCTTTTTAACGATGGTCACCATTTTATTTATTATTTTAGATTGTGGTGCTGTTGTTGGTTACAATGGTTCTGCTCGAGGATTTTTCGATGTCTTGTTAATTGATGGTATTTCAGTGATTGCGCAAGTCATTATTTTAGTTGCATCGGCACTGTTCTTGCCACTTTCTATGAGTCATCGCCATTTTAGAGAATTCAAAATGGCAGAATTTTACGCACTTTTTATGTTTATGATTGTCGGATTTCAATTTATGGTTGTCAGCGATAACCTTATTTTGATTTTCATTGGCTTAGAGACGTCAAGCTTGGCGCTTTATACATTAATAGCACTTCATAATCGTGCAAAAGCCTTTGAGGCAGCAATTAAATATTTTACGATGGGTGCACTCGCGGCTGGATTTTATGGACTTTCGGCACTTCTTTTTTATGCGATGACCGGAAGCGTTGAAATTCATCAGATTGAGCATGTATTGCAACAACGTCAATTTGAGCCTCTCTTAGGTGTGCTTGCCGCAACGATTTTTATGCTAGGCGCTCTTGGCTTTAAACTTTCATTAGTTCCATCGCATACATGGACACCAGATGTATATGAAGGAAGCTCCGCTCCTTTAGCAGGTTACATGTCAGTTGTTCCAAAAATTGCTGGTTTTGTTGTGGCAATGCGCTTATTTGAAATGTTGGTTGCTTCAGGTGTTACGTGGATTGAGCATGTGTTATACGCAGCTGTTGTTTTAACAATGACACTAGCGAATCTCACAGCCCTTGTTCAAGAAGATGTCAAAAGAATGCTTGCCTTTAGTTCCATTTCTCACGCAGGGTTTATGATGGCGGCTATTTTAATTGGTACAACCCAAGCCAATACGGCGCTTTTCTTGTATTGGACACTGTTTATGTTTACAAACCTTGGAGCTTTTACCATGCTTTGGATTGTAAGACACCGTAGAAATCTTTGGGATGAACGTTACCAACACCCTTTTACAAAGTTTTCTGGACTTGTCAAAATTATGCCAACAACAGCTACGATTATGGGTATCTTTATGTTTGCACTCGCGGGGATGCCTCCGTTTTCCGTTTTTTGGGGAAAATTGTATTTAATTAGCGCAGCTATTAACAGCGAATACGTCTTTTTAGCAGTCATTATTGCTCTTAATAGTGCCATTGCGGTTTATTACTACATGAAGCTTGTCATTTATATGTTTTTAAAAGAACCTGTCACTGCAGATGCTAGCTTATATAAAACCAATGCGTCCACACCTTTGAAGGTTATTGTTGGTTTTGCTGCTATGGTGACAATGTTTGCCATCGTATTTATTGAACCATTGCTGAGGATTATTACGCAATACGTTTCTGCTAGCGGTTATTAAATAAGGGGTGAAATACCCCTTATTTTGCTATAATGTGCCCATGAAATACATTTTATTCCTTCTGATTGCATCGGTACAACTACTCGCACTTGAGATTGTTTTTAACAGTGGTAAAGAGAGTAAAGTGAATTATGCTATTTTGCATATTATGGATGTTAAGCCATTTTATTGTGAAATGATTCCCGATGCTTTTGATAAAAAACGGTATTTATGCAAAATAGAACGCCCTATTAACAAACCCATTGAACCTAAAAAAATGCAATATGCCGAACTAAACTTTTTCGATAAAGATGGTGAGTTTTATATTGCCGTGGAACCAAAAATTGATTCCAAATTGATTCCTGTCGAAGACAGCCTTTATGAAACAACAGATGTCCTAGCAAAGCCAAAAGAGACGCTTTATGCGCATTGGATGATTTTGTTTCAGGAAAAGCCTCTGTATGAAAAAAAATCATTGTATGACCAAATTGATTTTCCCATCACGTACGAAAAAAATGAGATGCCTTCTATTGGTGCTTTAGACCTTAATGGTAAACCAATCTCTTATGCTCAAAGTAAAGATATTCAGCTCTATTTGGATATTAAAAAAGATTATGAACACGGCGATTATGAGAGTGTTGTCAAAAATGTCAAGCGTGTTTTGAGTGCCTTCCCAAATTCTATCTTTCGTAGCGAGTTAGAATTGTATGAAATGCGTTCGATGGATAAAGTGTTAAGCGCACGTACGGAAGATACGGGTACATTGAATTTTAATGAAAACGATATCGTTGAGATCGCCAAACGCTGGACAAAAGAGTTTACGAGTGATGAAAATATCCCCGAAGTGTTTATGCTAATGACAAAATCGTATCTTAAAATAGGTTCCAAATCGGATGCGAACTATTTTCTGGATATCTTAGTCAGCGAACATCCCGATAATCTTTATACGAAAAAAGCCATACTTCTTTTTGCCGATAATCTTTTTATTAAAAAAGAAAAAGATAAAGCGATGAAGCTTTATTTAGATGTATTGTACAGCGCGCAAGATTTGGATGTGGCTTCAGAAGCGGCGATTCGTTTAAGTGACCATCAAATGGATGCGGGCAAAATGAAAGAAGCTAAAGAGTATTTACTCAAAGTTCTTAATGTCAATGAGCACTATTTGCTAAAAGACCCCGATGCCAGTTACAAATTGGCCAAACGATTGTACGAACATAAGTTGTATGATTTAGCAGCGCGAATTTCAGACCTTTTATTGGAAAACTTGCCTAAAAAAGCGGATAACAGAGAGCTCCTTTTAAAAGAAAGCGGAGACTGGCATGCAAAAGCCAATGAAGTTGAAGCGGCACATAAACGTTATCAAGAGTACCTCCGTGAGTATAAAAACGATGGTAACTATGTTCAAGAAGTGACAGAAAGTTTAGATGCATTGTTCTTTAAACTCAAAGAAAACAATGAGACAAAGTTGGCAAATTATTATGATAAATTAATTAATACGTATGATAATGAAATTGGTCAAAAAGCACTTTTGGAAAAAGCAAGTTTATTGCTTAAACAAAAGCGCTATGAAGATGTTTTGGCGCTTCAAGATGCCTTAGCAAAAGTACCTGATCGTTTTGAAATAAAACCTGAAGAGCTAATCTATGAAGCGGCAAAATCTTTGGCATTACAGCAGTTACAAAAAGACGGTTGCCAAGGCGTGGTTGATTTGATTGAGACGTATAAACTCCAAATTAACGAGCCTGAACACGAAGAAAAACTGTTTCAGTGTTTTATGCGTGTATCGCGTTTTGATCGTGCGAGAGAAATCTCAAGCACGCATTTGAAAGATACCTCATTAACCAGTCGCTACGCTTGGGCACAAAGAGAAGTACAGGCACTCTATCAAATGGGAAAATACAAAGAAGCTCTTGCATATAAAGAAGACCTTAAAACACTCTCTTTTTCATTGCGAGAAAAAATTGGATTAGAAACGATACGTGATCTTTTCTTCTCATTGGTGAATCTCAAAAACCTTGAAGGTGCTGCTTCTCTTGCGGAGAGCATTAAAATTTTGTATCCCAATGAAGCGAGTAATTTAGATATTTATGATGCTATTGTCACAATGGCAGATGCTGCTAAAAATGATCTTTTATTGGTAACGTATGCCCAAGCAGCAATGGATATGCAGAAGAAATTTAACTCTACGGCACTTACACCTCATCTTGAGTTTAATTATATTGAAGCACTTAAACGGTTAGGTCGTGATAAAGAAGCATTAAGCATTGCCGAATCCTTACTCCCTAAAAACTTAGGAGGTAAAGATAAAATACGCCTTTTCTATCAAGCCGGTGAACTTAGTCTTAAACTCAAAGAGGACATCAAAGCGAAAGATTACTTTACAAAATGTATCCAAGTGAATGACAATAGCTCATGGAAAAATATTTGTGAAGAGAATCTCAAGCTATTTTAACGATACTCGTTTATTAAAAAATTACGCTGATTTATTTTACATGTAATACGGTTTCAATAAGCGGCTTGAGCTCACAGAGAGTTAGTTTGGGATGTGCTGGAAACTGTGATGTATTGAAAGTACGTTGGCGTTTGGCTAAATGCAAGGTATTGATTGTGATTTTTTCATCAAGCTCTGCAAGTTTAAGCTGTCCATCAAAATAATCCAACACTTCTTTAATTCCAATCGCTTTCATGCATTGAGGCGTTCTGGTGTAACGCTTCTCAAGACTAAACACTTCATCAATAAGCCCTTGTGCAATCATGCCTTTTGTTCGAAGTGCGATTTTTCGTGCGAGTTCTTCTTTTGGCATATCTATTTCAAAAAGGCTGACATCTTCTAAAATGGGAGGTTGTTTTGATTGGCTTAAGTAATCCGATGGTGTACGCTGAGTCGTTAAAAAAATCTCTAACCATTTTTCAATGCGGTAACGATCATTGGATGCTATTTTATCTGCGTAAGAAGCATCGAATTTACAAATCATTTCATACGCAGACGAGAGATTGCATAGATGCTGTTTGATGTGTTCTTTTACATGTAAAGGTATCTCAGGCTTTTGACTTAATCCTTCCATCATTGCTTTGAGATAAAAACCCGTACCGCCCACGATAATAAGGTTTTTATTTTCCCTCAAAGCCCTCTTGTTTGCTTCACGAAAAAGTGTGAAAAACATAGTAACATCAAAATGTTCATTTGGGTAGAGGACATCCATACCAAAATGTGGAATACCTCTTCTTTCAGCCAGTGTTGGTTTTGCAGAAGCAATATCAATTTCTTTGTAAATACTCAGTGAATCAAGCGATACAATCATGGCATCATAGCAAAGAGCTAGTTCGATAGCCAAGGCTGTTTTACCGGATGCTGTTGGTCCTAAAATAGCAATCGTTTTCAATCATTTTCTCTTTAATTAAGCGTTTGAATAGAGGCAATTATAACACTTTTAAAGGGTTTTGTTGTAAAATCTACCCCATCTTAAACGAAAGGTTTGTATTGCAACAATTTTGGCAAAAACTTAAAGATATTAGCGATTTGATCGTATTTAAACATTCTGTTTTCGCACTTCCCTTTATATTTGTGGCAATGATTGTCTCCTCTAAAGCGCAGAGTGGGTCACTGTGGTTCGGTTTTAAACTTTTAATCTTAGGGTTACTAGCTGCCGTTAGTGCGCGTAATTTTGCAATGGCTTTTAATCGTTATGCAGACCGCGATATCGATAAGAATAATCCAAGAACGGCAAATCGTCCTAGTGTTGATGGAAGAATCGGTGCGCTTAATATGCAGCTTTTTATTCTTCTTAATGCACTTGTTTTTATAGCGGTTGCCTCTTTAATTAATGATTTAGCCTTTCATATGAGCGTGCCTATTTTGATTATTTTAGGGGGCTATTCGCTTTTTAAACGGTTTTCTCCCTATGCCCATCTTGTATTGGGTCTCTCTTTAGGGTTAGCTCCGATTGCAGGGGTGGTTGCCGTACAAGAATCTATTCCGTTGTGGTCTATTTTACTCTCAATTGGAGTTATGTATTGGGTCGCAGGATTTGATCTTTTGTATTCGTTGCAAGATATGGACTATGATAAAACCAATGGTCTTTTTTCCATTCCTTCACGTTTTGGAAAAGAAGCGACTTTTTTTATATCCAGATTGTTTCATGCGCAAACCATTCTTTTTTGGTTACTTTTTGCTCTCAGTGCAAATTTAGGGCTTTTTGCTTACATCGGTGTTGCCGTATCTGCGGTTGTGCTTTTCTTTGAACACCGCATTGTTCTTAAGGATTTTTCAAAAATTGACCGAGCCTTTTTTACACTGAATGGTTATTTGGGTGTTATCTTTTTTGGATTTATTTTGATTGATAGGATGTAATCATGGAAGCCATTCGCCTCGTTAATGCATCACTTAATATTGTTTTTGAAGAAGGTAGCTTTGAAGATGCTTCTTTTTTGAAAGAATACTATACTTTGTCGCTTCTTAACGATGACCCTCTAGGTATGTGGCTGAAATCCTCTAAAGTGCGTAAAGATGTAGAGCAAAGCGATCAGGTTATTCTCACTCTTTTAATTGATTTACACCGTAAAGTAGATGCACTAACACACATGATCCATCACAAAGATGTACCTTTGCATTTGCCTTTAGCACATCATGGTTCGTTAAATGCTATTGGGCATGGCTATATTCAACATGTGGGTAATGTTTTGGTTGAAGGGCAAAGCTACTATGCACGCATTGATATGCCAACATTCCCAAGGCGTTTCATGCCTATTTTTTTTGAAGCGTTGTCGCCTTCTCTTGGCAAGATAACGCAAATGCATGAAGATGATGAAAAAGATTGGAGTGCCTATATGGTTGCATGCGAGCGGGCGATGATTCGTCAAATGAAAGGAAGTAACGGTGAGTATTGAGACGTTAGCATTTATTGCATTGGCTGCTTTAGTGGTGATCATCTTTTTGATGGTTTATATTCGCGATGTAGAAGTCAATAAAAAACTTCTTATTTTTGAAAAAAGTATTGAAGAGCTCAATTATCAAAACCATGTCCTTAATAAAATGCTTGGCGAACAAAAAACACAAGAACCTATTGATTTTCAAAGTTTGGAAAAAAAGCTTTTAGAACAAACCAAACAAGAAATTCAGCACAGCCTTTTACCGGTTGTTGCCTCTTTGAAAGATGTTGAAAAAATTATGCAGCACTTTAGAGATGAGCAAAGTGCAAGAATAGACCGGATTGAGAGTCGTACCAAAGAGATGACCTTAGCATCGAGTGCTCCTTCAAGTTCTAATGAGAAGATGATTCTTTCGCAATTTGCACGAGGACGCAGTGAAGCCGAAATTGCAAAAGATTTACGTATCGGAATTGGTGAAGTTGATTTAGTACTGAAGTTGGCAAATCTCAAATAACGGGTTTACATGTAAACCCGTTTGAAAGTATGTTATAGACGTTTAGAACGACACTCTGATGCCGTTTCTTGAATCATAGAATCAAGAAGAGCAAAGAGAGAAACGCTGGCTTGTTCCATCTTCTTAAAATTGTCAATATACATCTGTAACGTATCAACAGTGTATCCTTCTTTAATATGCTCAAGATTATCCATGACGCATTGATGAACCATCTTATGTGGTTCAGCGAGTAATGTGTACGATTTTGCTTTTGCAAAACGCTCTTTCGTCATAGGGTCTTGATACCATTTTCCTAGCCTACAATGTTCACTGTCTGCAAATGCTGTATCAGCCTTTTCATTTAAGATAGCCGAATAAGCATTGGTTTTATAAACGATATGATCAATTTTAGCCAAGATGGTGAAGATTTTATTTTCAAGTTTGTATGAGATATCTGCGGTGTTGTTGGCATCTTTGTTAAACTCTTTAAGCGCATGTTCAAAATGGATGACATTATCGCCACTATGATTGGCAATAACGCTGATGCGATCTGAGTTAGAGTGAATCCCATTGGTTTCTTGTTGCAGTGTTTGAATAGTCATCGCAATTTCTTGCGTTGCTTTTTGGGTGCGTTCTGCTAGTTTTCGTACTTCATCGGCAACAACGGCAAAGCCACGTCCATGTTCTCCTGCACGTGCCGCTTCAATGGCCGCATTAAGTGCCAGCAAATTCGTCTGATCTGCAATGTCTTTGATAAGATTGACGACAGAAGAAATTTCAGAGGTTCGTTCACTAAGTGATGTAATCGCTTCATTGGTACTGGTTAAAAGTTCTAAGAGCTCTTTAATGCCTTCCGCGAGGTCCGTAACTGTTTGAAGGCTTTCATCAGATTTTTCTGCTGTTAGGTTTGCAACATCGGTAATTTGATTCATCTCTTCGATGCTTTTCATCAAATCTTGTTGAATGTTTAACACACCGTTGTTACCGTTTCCAAGGTCTGAGAATGCCGAGGAGAGCATGCCTCTGGCTTTGCCTTTTTGTCCATCTAAGATGCCTTGAACGCCTGAAGATATGTACCGTGCATTAACTGCAAAAAGACCACGAAAGCCCTCATTGAAAATATTGCGATAGTTTTTCCCCTGCCTTGCAGATTCAATAGACGTTTTCGTTTCGCGCATCAACGCTTCCATCTGGTCAAGTAAATCATTGATTTCTAATGCAATTTTCCCTAAAGGTTTTGTTGCGTCAATATTAACAACGCGAGGCTCTAAATTGCCATGAGCGGCTTCACGAATGACATTGAGTATTTTCTCATACAGCTGCGCATCGCACTGCATGGTGGAACGGCTACCCAAAAAAGAACCTATCGCAACGCCACAAAGAAGTGTGGAAGAGCCAAGTGCTCCTTCAAAATGCCAGTTATACATTGCAATACCCGCGAAAATGACGAGGGTTACAATGATGAATTTATAATCTTTGAAGCGTGTTAGAAAACTCGTCATAGCTTACTCCTTTTTCATGCAAGACATCATTGAGGTAGGCCAATGACGCATCTATTCCGCCTGTTTGTTCAAGGGAAATGAGTTTTTCATACAGGGGTCTGATAATTTCAAGTGCTTTAGCATTGGCTTTACGGCGCACCGAATAATACCCAATGGTTTTTCCTTGTTCGTCCGTTGAAGCAGTAATATTGGCATAGACCCAATAATAACCGCCGTCAAAGCTCATATTTTTAACATAGGCAAAAATTTCTTCTTGATTCTGAATTTTTTCCCAAAGCAGTTTAAAAATAACACGAGGCATGTCGGGATGACGAATGATATTGTGCGGTTTTCCTAAAATTTCCTGTTCGCTCGCGCCAACAATTTGGATAAAAGGCTCATTGCAATAAGTGATTTTGCCGTGAATGTCTGTCTTTGAGACTAAAAACGCATTGGCACTTACACTATGTTCTTTGGTCGTAGGCGTAGGTTTTTGCATACCTAGACTCCTTAATGTAATGTCACACTATTTTAGCCCAATGATTTTTATAAATAGCTTCAAAGTGACATTTTATGTATAATACATTTTCGCAATCAAGAGAGAGGATGAAAATGTTAGTAGATGGATTTGGAAGAGAAGTAACATACTTAAGAGTTTCTGTTACGGAACGATGTAATTTTAGATGCCAATATTGCATGCCAGAAAAGCCGTTTTCATGGGTTCCCAAAGAAAATCTTCTTAGTTTTGAAGAACTGTTTTTATTTATTAAAGTTGCCATTGACGAAGGCATTACTAAAATCCGAATTACGGGTGGCGAACCTCTTCTTCGTACAGATTTAGATCATTTTATTGCTATGATCAATAACCACAAAAGTGGGCTTGATTTGGCACTGACCACAAACGGATTTTTGCTAAAAGATTGTGCACAAAAACTCAAAAATGCTGGATTGCAACGTGTCAATATCTCTTTAGATAGCTTAAAGCCTGATGTTGCCGCTAAAATGGCACAAAAAGATGTACTGGGTAAAGTGAAAGCAGGGATTGAAGAAGCTCTCAAAGTTGGTTTAAACGTCAAAATCAATATGGTGCCGATTAAAGGTATTAATGCTGATGAAGTGCTTGATATTTTGGAATTTGCAAAAGAGCGCGGTATGAGTGTACGTTTTATTGAGTACATGGAAAATACACACGCAAAAGAAAAATTGCAAGGTCTTAGCGGTCATGAAGTACAAGAGATGATTGCCAAAAAGTACCATTTTACAGAAATTGGTCGTGTTGGACCAAGTCCTGCCCATCTCTTTGAATTAGATGATGGATATATTTTTGGTATTATCGACCCACACAAACATGATTTCTGTGAAGATTGCAATCGTATCCGTTTAACGGCAGAAGGTATGCTTATTCCTTGCCTTTATTTTGATGAAGCAATGAGCATTAAAGATGCTGTGAGTAAAGGTGACATTGCAGGTGCAGCAGAAGTACTCAAAGAAGTGCTACGCAACAAACCTGAAAAGAATAAATGGAGCGATGATGATCAAAATGAAACATCAAATCGCGCATTTTATGAAACCGGTGGATAAGTAAAAAAGAAGAAGGCGATTTCCTCCCCTTCTTCTATCACCTCTTTTTCCTCAATGAGAGTATAACCATTGCATTGGCTTAAAATATTAAGCCTGCCTGCTTCGTAAAAAGGTGCGTGGATAAACCCTTTACCATCACTATACCCTGGAATTGCGCTCATACAATCTGTTTTACATGTAAAACGTTTTTGATTAATGCACGTAACAAAATCTGGCAAAATACAACTGTGATGTTGCAATTGTCTTAAAAGAGGCACGCCTAGCATCTCAAAGCCGAGCATGCACGAAAGTGGAAGTCCTGGGAGATGCAGAATGGGTGTTTTGCCTAAAAGTGTTAAAGCACTTGGTTTAGCAGGAGCAATGCGTACAGTATGGAATAAAGGTTGAAGCACGCTGTTACTTAAAAGATAACGCATCGCATCATGGCTACTCAAGGCGCCTGTTGTAATCACTAAATCAGAAGTCTCTGACAATTTTTGAAGATTTTCCAAAATGGTTGCATGTACTTCTCTGCACGTTATAATTTTATCTATTTTTCCACCCAATTCAACGACTCTTGCTGCTAAACTCATGGCATTTGAATTGGCAATCAAACCTGATGCCAAAGCTTCTCCGATACTTAAAATACTGATGATAGGCTTTTTTAACACTTTGATACGATGAATACCTTGAGAAGAGAGGGCTGTAATTTTATAAGCACTGATAGGATCAAACTTATGGAGTAAAAGTTCTCCTTGCGCGATGTCTTCACCTTGATGTTTGATATGTTGCGATTCGTAAGGGAGTGTAGCGCATTCTATGGTTTGTGTTGCTTCATTAAAATGTGTTTCTTCTTCTGCGACAACCGCATTGATGCCTTCTGGTATAAAATCACCTGTGGAAACCCTAATGGCTTCTCCTTCAGCAGTCATTTCATTGTTTTGTGTCAGGAGATAGCGGTGTTGAGGTAGCGTATTTTGAAAGGAAATGGCATAACCTTCTTTGAGGCTCATTGCATGTTTTGGTAGCGCAAATTTAGCATACACATCAGCGCTAGAGATACGATGAAGTGCTTTTAAAAGAGGGAGTGTTTGTGTTTGAGTGATTGGCAAAATAGATGTTTGAATAATTTTAAGTGCTTCTTGGTATAAAATTGGCATGAATGAACCTTTGAATTTATGGGTAATATTATACTAAAATGGATACAATCTTAGATTATTTTTGTGAAGGATTTTTCATCATGAACGAATTGATCAAACTTTCTGCTCAACTCCATTTGATTTTTATCGTGGTACTCATAGGGCTCATTTTCATTAATCTCTATCTTCTAAAAAGTGACAAAACATTTTTCAATCTTTCTAAAAGATTAGAACTTATCGCTCCACAATATTATATTGTTCTTTTTGCCATTTTTTTTACAGGCTTGATTGTGATGGCGGTACGTCAATTTTCATTTTCGTTTGTAGTCTGGGAAATGATCATTGCATGGATCGTGATAGTAGGATTAGGAATTAAAAATCACAAACTTTATAAAAAAGCACGCCTAGATGCAGGGTCACAAAATGCGTATAAAGCATTGGCATTTCGTAAATATTTATTGGATCTTGCTTTAGTTGCTATTACGATAGTGCTGTTTTATACGGTGCATTAATATGCAGTTTGTTTATCATCCGCAGGCTGGGGTTGCTGTATTAAACATTGATACGAGAGCATATGAACATATTTTTAAAGTAAGGCGTATCAGTGTTGGAGAAAAACTTTTTTGGCGTAATTTGGTTGATGAGTGCTTGTATGAATATCAGATTACACACATTGGTAAAAAAGAAGCCATCCTTGAACTAAATGAAACACGCATCATGCCAATTGTTCCTTCTAAAATTTTACATGTAGGTTGGAGCATTATTGACCCAAAAATTATTGAAAAAAGCCTACCGATGCTCAATGAATTAGGGGTTACTTCCCTTACGTTTTTCTATGCCGATTTTTCTCAAAAGCAGCATAAATTGGATTTTGAAAGAATGGAGCGTATTTTAATTAATTCATCACAACAATGTGGTCGAAGTAACCAAATGCATATTGAATATTTACCAACGTTACAACATTTCATCGAGAAATACCCTCAAAGTGTTGTCATTGATTTTTCTGAATCAGTCATAAACAGTGAAAAAAATATAGATTCAGTGATTATTGGACCCGAAGGTGGTTTTAGCGAAAAAGAACGATTATTATTTAAAAAAATGGTTGTTTTTGGACTAAAATGTAACACAATTTTAAGAAGTGAAACAGCAGTGATAGCCACTGTTTCCAAAATTTTGGCATGACTTGAAATAATGAATCTTTTGTGCTATAATTTGCACCCTTTGGCAAAACATGCCAAATAATAGATTTTATTTTTATGATAATTAAGGAAACACATTATGAAAAAAGATATTCATCCAGAATATGTACCATGTGTCGTAACTTGCGCATGTGGTAATAGCTTTGAGACTATGTCAAACAAGTCTGAATTAAGAATCGATATTTGCAGCTCATGCCATCCTTTCTTCACGGGCAGTGAGAAGATTGTCGATGCTGCGGGTCGTGTTGAGAAATTTAAGAAAAAATATAGCTTAAAATAGTTCTTAAAACCCTTGGTCTATTTTATTCCTACCCCTATAGGAAATTTAGATGATATATCGGTAAGAAGCCTAAAACTTCTTACCGAGTGTAAAACGCTTTTTTGCGAAGATACGCGCATTACCAAAAAACTTCTTAATCTTCTTTCTCAAAGACATAACGTTACGTTTCAAATTACAAATTTTATTTCCATGCATTCGCACAATGAAACAGCGGTCTTATCAACGATTAATCATGCTATTTTTAATGAAACGGTTGGATATTTAAGTGACGCAGGAATGCCTGGTATTAGTGACCCTGGCAATGCATTGATACGTTTTTGTCAGGACCATAAAATTGACTATCAAGTGCTTCCAGGAGCAAATGCTGCTTTGCTTGCTTATGTCACCAGTGGAATCCAAACACATCAATTTTTATTTTATGGCTTTTTATCCCATAAAGGGAGTGAGCGTCAAAATGAACTTTTTGAGGCACTTAATGCCCCGTATGCTGTTATTGTGTATGAATCACCCCATCGTATTGAAAAACTCATCGAAGAATTAGCCAATTATGCGCCCAATCGGACAATTTTTGCTATCAAAGAAGCCACAAAATTGTATGAAAAACGCTTCTTGGGAACATCCCTGGAAGTCCATGCCGCTTTTAAGAACGCTAATCTTAAAGGGGAATGGGTTATTGTTATCACTCCTGAAGCAAAGCGAGATGGTGAAGCAATTACGAAAGAAGATATTTTAGCTCTAGATATCCCTCCTAAGCAAAAAGCTAAACTGCTCTCCAAATTAACGGGAATAAGTGTTAAAGAGTGTTATAACGCACTTTAAAAATTTCTATTCTTTTTCGTTACATGTAAAAATTCTAAAAATACCTTTTTGTAGCAAACTTGTATTATTTTAAGCCATTTTGGATACAATAATTGCCATGATAATTTATGGCAAACAACTATTCTTACATCTGTTAAATCATTATCCATCAAGGATTCAAACTGTCTTTTTGTCAAAGAAATGCGATCCAAAATTATTTTCGCAAATCGCAAAAGTGACACAAAAGATTTGTAGTATTGATGAGCGTAAAGCCCAAGCAATGAGTCATGGCGGAAATCATCAAGGTTTTATTGCAGAAATTTCTGATTTGGAATTAACTCCTTTTACTGAAATTAAACACGGTTCTTTTTTAGTGGTGTTAGATGAAGTAACAGATGTTGGCAATATTGGTGCCATTGTACGTAGTGCGTATGCTTTTGGCGCAGATGGATTGATTTTAAGTGGTATGAAAACATGCAACCTAGAAGCCATTTTACGTACCAGTAGTGCCGCAGCTTTTGAGCTACCTATCGCTTTGTGCCCTTCAACACGCGATATGATCAATGAATTAAAACAGATGGGCTTTACACTTTATGGTGCTGATATGAATGGTGTGAATGTGAATGACGTCACTTTTGCTTCTAAAAAAGTTTTGATTATGGGAAGTGAAGGTAAAGGTTTGTCCCCTAAAGTAAAAGAGCGTTTGGATACAGTTGTATCAATCAAAATGGCGAGAGCTTTTGACTCTTTAAATGTGAGTGCGGCAGCTGCAGTACTGTGTGATAGGATAGCCAATGGATAATGATATCAGGGTATTGGAAAAAATCGGTTTACAAGAAGTTTGTAAGCGAACACATATCGAAGTTAAGCAACTAGAATACATGATCAACAATCAATATGACAAGCTGAATAAAATTAATACGTTAGGGTTTGTCAAGATTCTTTCTCGTGAATATAAGCTTGATTTGACCGATTGGCTTGAAGGCTTTCACGACTATTGGACTGAACATAAAGCAGAGGAAGATGCACACAAAGAAAAGATTTTTATACGGGCAAAAAGTGATCGTAGCTATAAAAAAGCAGCATGGTTATTCCTAATTCTTGTCTTTATCGCAGGTGTATTTGGCATTGGCTCTGTTTTTCAAGTGAATATTGATATTTTAAGTCTTTTAGATAAAGTCAAATCAGACACCAATCAAACAACGGCTTACCAAAGCGCTCCTATCGTGCAAGAAGCGGCAAACTCTTTAGGCGTGAAAGTCGAAGAAAGAGTCATTGATAATAATAGCAGTAATGCAACGGTTGAAGCGGTTGTCGTACGGATTGATGAAAATCTAACGCGTACACGAGAAGTTAATGATACCAACGATAGCAATGTGTCTATTCCAAGCAATCTACCTGCTTTACCTGATGCTAATGTTTCATTAATAAAAGATGTACCACAAAATAAAGCAATCATTATACCCACAAGACGTATTTGGATTGGTACAATTTCTTTAGATGATTTTAGTCGAAAAGATGGAGCAAGTGACCAAAATATGACCATTGACCTTACTAAACGTCAATTGATTAAAACGGGTAACGGATACTTTAAACTTTCGTACGATGGTAGTGTTGAAGATTTTACGGAACAAGGTTCAACACGTTTTCTTGTTGAAAATGGTGCGATTAAAAAAATCTCTGAAGAAAAATTTATTGAATTAAATCGAGGCAAAAACTGGTGAAAAAATTAGTCCTTATTTTAATTATGTCGCTCTCATTATTTGGGGCACAAACATTGCAAGAGAAGATAAAAAGTTTTGTGGGTGCAGCAAAATACGAGAAACAAATTAATCTTATTCAAGTCCTTTTTGCACAAACCAATAATTTTTTAAAACCTAATGGTGAAGTTGATAGCATTAAAGTTGTTTCCGTTTTGAAAAAAAATGGATTGTTACAACTTTTATACGATAAACCCATTCAATTACGCTTGGCATTTCGTACACAACAAGACCCTCTTATCTTTTTAAAAATTATTAATGAATCGCTCGAGACAATGGGATATAACTATTTTTTAACGAATAATGCATTACGCGATAGCGCAGGATTTGTTTGGGAAATTTATCTTCAAACCGAGCATGTTGTTGATCCTGAATCATTCGCACGAGCCCTTGAGGCTAGAGGATGTACTATAACAAATATTGTAAAAAATGATGACCATTACTGGTTTTATGATATTAATTCAGAAAATGCGTATTTATCGGCACGATCCTTAGAAGTAGGTGTCAATACTAACTTAGGAAAGCCGTTAAAACCTTATTGGATTGATGTAAAGAACATAAAAGAAATTACAGTAACGGTGCATGCAGGTGACAGATGGTTTCCGGATGTTGTCTTTTTTGACGAACACTTACACCTTTTAAGCGATATCAAATCAGAAGAGTCAACAAGAACACTTAAGCTTAAAGTTCCAAGCGGTGCAGCGTATCTTAAAATGAGCGATGCATTTTTATTAGAGAACATTAAGCATGGATTATCTTTATCCGTAAAAGACTAAAGGACTAAAAATGTTTGATGAGATTAGATTTAATACAATTGATAGATTACCAGGATATGTTTTTGCAGAGATTAATGAATTAAAACTTGCTGCACGTCGTGCTGGCGAAGATATTATAGATTTTTCTATGGGGAATCCTGACGGTAGAACGCCACAACATATTATTGACAAATTGGTAGAGTCTGCTCAAAAAGATGGTACACATGGCTATTCTGTGAGTAAAGGCATTTATAAACTTCGCCTTGCAATTTGTAATTGGTATGCACGTAAGTATGGGGTAACACTTGACCCAAATACAGAAGCAGTTGCCACATTAGGAAGTAAAGAAGGATTTGTCCATCTAGCACAAGCTATTATGAACCCAGGTGATGTTGCCGTTGTCCCCGATCCTGCGTATCCAATTCATGCTTATGCGTTTATGATTGCGGGTGGAAATGTCCATAAATTCGGCTTAGATTATAATGAAAAATATGAACTTGATAAAGAGCAATTTTTTGCAAAACTCAAAAAAGTATTTAAAGAATCTGCACCAAAACCAAAATTTGTTGTTGTAAACTTTCCACACAACCCTACCTGTGTAACAACGGATGTTTCATTTTATGAAGAACTCGTGGCTTATGCAAAAGAAGAACGTTTTTATATTATTAGCGATATTGCTTATGCAGACCTCTCTTTTGATGGTTATGAAACACCTTCGATTTTTCAAGTTGAGGGCGCAAAAGATGTTGCTGTCGAATGCTATACACTTTCAAAAAGTTACAATATGGCAGGCTGGCGTGTTGGCTTTGTTGTTGGAAATAAAAAACTGGTTGGGGCACTTCAAAAAATTAAATCATGGTTTGATTACGGCATGTTTACCCCTATCCAAGTTGCTTCTACAGTGGCACTGGATGGACCACAAGAGTGTGTGGATGAAATTCGTGCCACGTATAAAAAACGAAGAGATGTTTTGGTAGAAAGTTTTAATAATGCAGGTTGGCCAATGGAAAAACCACAATCAACGATGTTTGTTTGGGCAAAAATTCCTAAAGTTGCAGAACATTTGGGAAGTATGGAATTTGCAAAACAACTTTTACAAGAAGCAAAGATAGCGGTTAGCCCTGGTATTGGTTTTGGCGAGAGCGGCGATGGATATGTCAGAATTGCACTCATTGAAAATGAAAATAGAATTCGCCAAGCTGCACGCAATATTAAGAAATATTTGAAGAGTTTAGAAGGTTTAAAAGAATGATAAAAGTTGGAATCATTGGTGTTGGAACTGTTGGAAGCCACGTTGTTAAAATATTGCAAGAAAACGAAGATATTATTACAGCACGTAGTGGCAAAAAAATTGTTCCTATACTGGGTGTGGTTAAAAATTTGAAAAAGAAGAGGGATATCACTATCCCTCTGAGTGATAACCTAGATGCAATATTAGAAAACCCAGAAATTGATGTAGTTGTTGAGCTTATGGGTGGCGTTGATGAAGCCTACCAAATTGTCACCAAGGCGCTCAAAAATAAAAAAGCAGTTGTTACCGCTAATAAGGCTTTATTGGCATATCATCGTTATGAACTACGTGATTTGGCAGGCGATACTCCTATTGGTTATGAGGCCAGCGTTGCTGGAGGTATTCCTATTATTAAAGCACTTCGTGAAGGGTTGAGTGCCAATCACATTGAAGCGATAAAAGGCATTATGAATGGTACATGTAATTTCATATTGACCAAAATGATGAACGAAAAAGCAGAATTTATTGATGTATTAAAAGAGGCACAAGCATTAGGTTATGCAGAAGCAGACCCGACATTTGATGTAGGTGGTTATGATGCGGCACATAAGCTTTTAATTTTGGCCAGTATTGCCTATGGAATTGATGTAAAACCAGAAGAAATTCTCATTGAAGGAATTGAGCACATTAATAGCGAAGATATCTATTTCGCAAAAGAATTCGGGTACAACATCAAATTACTAACGATTGCAAAAAAATGCGGTGATCAAGTAGAACTTCGCGTTCATCCTGCCTTGGTTCCAACAAAGCAAATGATTGCAAAAGTTGATGGTGTTATGAATGGCATTAGTGTGATAGGAGATCGTGTTGGAGAGACGATGTATTATGGTCCAGGAGCAGGTGGAAGCGCTACGGCAAGTGCCGTTGTTTCTGATTTGATCGATATTGCACGCCATACTCAAAATTCACCAATGCTTGGTTTTATAAAACCTCTTGAGAAAAGTGGGCTAACATTAATGCCAAAAGATGAAATAGCTACTAAATATTATATTCGCGTTAAAGTAGCCGACAAAATTGGTGTTTTATCAAAAATTTCTGAAGTGTTAGGTAAACATTCAATTTCTATTAGTAGCTTTTTACAAAAACAAGATGCATTGAAAGAAGAGAGTGCTGTTTTGCTGTTCTCTACACATACGTGTAAGGAAAAAGATATTCAAAATGCACTTTGCGAACTCAGTAGTTTAGAATTTGTTGAATTAAAACCTGCCATGATTCGAATCGAGTCATAATGTCGCTTATGGAAGGCAAAGAGGCAGAAGAAGATGCTTCTTTGTACCTTCAAAAATTGGGTTATCATATTGTTACTCGAAATTTTCATTCAAAATTCGGAGAGATAGATATTATTGCTCTAAAAGATAATGTTTTACATTTTTGCGAAGTTAAATTTTCAAAAAAATATGATCCCGTTACACGAATCACACCTTCTAAAATGACAAAATTGATTAAAACAATCAATTATTATTTTTTGAAAAACCCTTCTTCTCTTGATTACCAGATGGATGCAATTCTCGTTACTCCTGAAAATATTGAAATAATAAAAAATATTAGTTACTAAAAAAATAACTTAACTCGCTATGGAAATTTTAAAGTTTCAGGGAGTATAATAGAGACTATATATAATAATTTAGGGGAATAACTATGGGAAAATATTTAGAGTTGAACGCTGCTAATTTTGATAGCACAGTAGCTGAGGGTGTAGCTTTAGTAGATTTTTGGGCACCTTGGTGTGGACCTTGCCGTATGATCGCTCCAGTTATTGATGAACTTGCTAGCGATTTTGATGGTAAAGCAAAAATTTGTAAAGTCAATACAGATGAAGAGCAGGATGTTGCGATTAAATATGGTATCCGTTCTATTCCAACGATCCTTTTCTTTAAAAATGGTGAATTGGTGGATCAAATGATTGGTGCATCGTCAAAACAAGTTTTAGCTGATAAAGTTAATTCACTCCTTTAATGAACATTCATCAAGGAAGTGTATAGCTTCCTTGACTACACATTACCTCTTTTGGACTATAAATATGGCTTTATTGCTGTTTGATAGTGTCTTAATACAACAGTCTAAAAAAAGATAAGGAAAAATCATGTTAGATCTCGCAATTATAGGTGGAGGCCCCGCAGGACTGAGTGCAGGATTATATGCAACACGCGGTGGTTTAAAAAATGTAGTTATGTTTGAAAAAGGCCTTCCTGGTGGACAAATTACTAGTAGTAGCGAAATTGAAAATTATCCAGGTTCTGCGCAGATACTCAGTGGTTTAGATTTTATGGCTCCTTGGTCTGAGCAATGTATGCGTTTTGGACTTAAACATGCAATGGAAGAAGTTCAAAGAGTGTCTAAAAATTCGGATGGAACATTTCAGATTGCCTTAGCCGGCGGTAAAAGTGAGCAGGCAAAAAGTGTTATTGTATGCACAGGGAGTACACCCAAACGTGCGAATTTTGAAGGTGAAGCGGATTTATTTGGTAAAGGCATCAGTACATGTGCTACTTGTGACGGTTTTTTTTACAAAAATAAAGAAGTTGTTGCCCTTGGTGGTGGCGATACTGCTTTGGAAGAAGCATTGTATCTTTCACACATCTGTTCAAAAGTTTATTTAGTACACCGACGAGATACTTTTAGAGCGAGTCCAAGTACCGTAGAAAAAGTAAAAAATAATCCAAAAATCGAACTTATTTTAAATGCAACTGTTAAAAAAGCATATGGTGATAAAATGGGCTTAAATGGGCTTCTCATTACAGATAGCAATGGAGAAGAAAGAGACCTTCATGTTCCTGGTGTCTTTGTTTTTGTTGGTATGAATGTTAATAATAGTATTTTGAAACAAGAAGATGGCAGTTTTTTATGTGCAATGGATGAAAATGGGAATGTCATTGTTGATTTAAACATGAAAACGAATATTCCTGGATTATTCGCAGCTGGAGATATAAGAACAAAAGCTTCTAAACAAGTTGTTTGTGCAGCAGGCGATGGCGCAACTGCTGGCATCCAAGCACTTGAATATGTGAACCATTAAATAAGGATAGAATACGAATGATACACGTTGGAATTCATGGCTCAACAGGTAGGGTTGGCAGGTTATTGATTGATAATTTGACTAAAGATAAAGAAGCTAAAATTACGACACTTCATGCAATCGAAGAATTTGCATTTACACCTCCAAAAGATGCAATCATTACGGATGATGTTGCTGTATTACTTCAGAAAAGTGATGTTGTCATCGATTTTACAATTTCCATAGGGACAGAAGCTTTACTTGAGAATGCATTGAAATATCCAACACCTCTTGTTATCGGCACAACGGGTTTGAACGAGCATCAGCATAATCTTCTAAAAGAAGCTGCTAATAATATGCCTATTCTTTATTCTACTAATATGTCTTTAGGTGTGGCAGTATTAAATCGCTTAGTGGAACTTGCTTCTAAGAGTTTAAGTGACTTTGATATTGAAATTGTTGAACAACATCACCGCCATAAAAAAGATGCCCCAAGTGGTACGGCATTAACGCTTGGAGAACATGCTGCGCGTGGACGAGGGCTTAATTTAGATGATGTTCGCATCAGTGGACGTAATGGTTTGATTGGTGAACGAACCAAAGATGAAATTGCTATTATGGCACTTCGAGGTGGCGATATTGTAGGTCGTCATACGGTAGGTTTTTATAATGATGGTGAATTTATTGAAATGAATCATACTGCAACCAGTCGTGATACCTTTGCCAAAGGCGCAATTAAAGCCGCAAAGTGGATCATTAATCAACCTAATGGTCTTTATACGATTAGTGACTGTTTAGGTCTTTCATAAAAGGTGATATGAACTTATGTGTGCAATTGTTGGTGTATTTGACGTAAAACATGCTTCTAAAATCGCGTATTATGCTCTTTTCGCGATGCAACATCGTGGGCAAGAAGCAACAGGAATTAGTGCCAGTGATGGCAAAAAAATTAGAACGATTAAAGATAATGGGCTAGTAACTGAAGTCTTTAACGAAGATAAACTTGCTTTTTTATATGGTGATATGGCTATAGGTCATAATCGCTATTCTACGGCTGGAAGTGACTCAGTAAGAGATGCTCAACCCGTTGCAGCTAGCTATAAATTGGGTGACATTTCGATTGTTCATAATGGAAATTTGATTAATAAACATGAAGTAAGAAGTAAACTGGTTGAGCAAGGTGCGATTTTTCAATCTTCTATGGATACCGAAAATATTATTCATTTAATTGCGCGTTCACAACAAGGGAAATTAAGAGACCGTATCGTTGAGGCTCTCAATGTAATTAAGGGTGCTTATTGTCTTTTAATTCAAAGTAGATCAAAGATGTTCGCCGTTCGTGATCGTTATGGTGTTCGTCCTCTTTCTATTGGAAAATTAAAAGAAGGCGGCTATATCGTTGCAAGTGAGACATGTGCGCTTGATCTTGTAGATGCTGAATTTGTCCGAGATGTAAGACCCGGTGAAATGGTTATTTTTGAGCATGGTAAAGAAGGATTTGAGAGCATTCAACTTTTTGAACCAGATCCACATATTTGTGCGTTTGAATTTATCTATTTTGCGCGTCCTGATAGTGTGATAGAAGGTAAAAATGTTTACGCGATTCGTAAAAAAATGGGAATGAAACTCGCTGAACTGTCTCCTGTTGAAGCAGATTTTGTAATCCCCGTACCGGATAGTGGAGTCAGTGCAGCTCTTGGGTATGCGCAGGCGAGTGGCATCCCCTTTGAGATGGCTATTGTAAGAAACCATTATGTTGGACGTACTTTTATTGAACCGACCCAAGCCGTTCGTGACCTTAAAGTCAAACTCAAACTCTCTCCCATTCATAAAATTTTAGAAGGTAAAAAAATTGTTGTGATTGATGATAGTATTGTAAGAGGTACCACATCACGTCAAATTGTTAAAATGCTCAAACGAGCAGGAGCCGCAGAAGTGCATATGCGTATAGCTTCTCCTACCATTGAGCACCCATGTTTATATGGTATTGATACACCAAGTTATAAAGAGCTTATTAGTGCCAATAAGAGCGTTGAAGAAGTAAGAGAATACATTGAAGCAGATTCACTGGCTTTTTTAAGCATAGATGCTCTAAAAGAGAGTATCGGCAATGATATGAACTATTCGCTTGTTAGCTTTGATGGAAATTATTTCATCAAATAATGCGTGAAATATTGACCGCAGGACGGTATTTTAGAAATAAGTTTGGGGTAAACGTTTATAAAGTACCTATCTCTATTTCTGGATTTACATGTCCTAATATTGATGGTACTGTGGCTAAAGGAGGATGTGTTTTTTGCGAAAACGAATCTTTTAGCCCCAATTTAGAGCATAAGCAGCAACAACCGAAACGGTTTTTTCTTAATCCTCACTCTCATAATCCCTATTTGGATTTTCAGCTTCTCCAACTCGAAGCACAATATAAAAAAACCCAACAAAAATTACGTAAAAAATTTGGTGCAAAAAAATTTATTGTCTATTTTCAATCCTTTACAAATACCTATGCGCCATTGGATACTCTCAAAGCTTTGTACAGTAAAGCACTTAGCTTTGAGGATGTGATAGGGCTGAGTATTGGAACCCGTACCGATAGTATTAATGAAGAGGTGCTTGCATATCTTGCTGAATTATCGACAAAGCATGAAATATGGGTTGAGTATGGTGTACAATCATCTTTTGATGAAACATTGCAACGTATCAACCGTGGGCATGATAGTGCCAATGTAGCTTCTTATATTCATTTAACAAGACAATACGGGTTAAATGTATGTGCTCATATGATTTTTGGATTACCGAATGAGACACGTGCAATGATGCTTGAAAGTGTTAAATTTGCGTTGAGTCTCGATGTACAATCGTTTAAATTTCATCCACTATATGTTGTTAAGCGAACAGCATTAGCAAATGATTATCATAAAGCGCTTTTTTTGCCCATAAATGAAGAGGAGTATATCCAGACCGTTGTTGAAGCAATGAAGCTTTTACCTGAAAACGTGATGGTCCAGCGGATCAGTGCAGGAATTCAAGATGAGTCATTATTATCACCTCAATGGTGTTATACCAAGCATCAACAAATGTTTAATTTACGCCAAGCGCTAGCAAAAGAAGGCCTAGCCTACTAATGGCAAAATAATTCATAACGAGTATAAGGTTTACTAAAAGAGGGAGGATAACGCATAAACACAGTGAAATTGCGCATTTCTCCTTTATGAAGATTTTCAGCGATGACAAACTCTTTTGTCGTTTCAACGACATTCTCTTTATCCCGATTAAAAAGACCATCAAATGCTGATTTTGGAACAAAAATAGCACTGTCTGTTCCTGTCCTTTCAATTGAATTATTAGAGATTTTCACTTCTAAAACACATTTTCCTATTTGAAAATTGCCAATATTGCGAATTTGTCCACTAATCGCAAACGATTCATTAACAAGTATTTTTTTCTGAACAATATTCTCCAGTCTAGCAATTTTTGTATATTTATCAAGTACATAAATACTAAAGACGGCTAAAATTGACATGACAAGAATATTGGTTAAAATAGGAGGCAGTAATGAAGATTTACCATCTTGGTTTTGAATGGTTAAAAAAAGAAAAAGCGAAAAAAGTATCACAATAACAATGATCGCGATCCAATGTAAGAGTGTAAAATAAGGCAATGCTTACTCCTTAATAACATTCTGCTTTCACAGTTGCATTGACTTCCCCCGTATAGGTAAAATCATCAAATACTGCTCTATAGTTAATAAAATCATCTTTTTGAATGTTTTCTCGAACTAGTATCGACTGAACAGCAATAGGCTTTAATAGAATAGGCAACGCTTTGATTCCTGTTGCATTGGTTTGCTTCGTTACATATGTATGAACAAGGCAAATGTTAAAAGGTTTTGATGCATGATTGTATATGTTTGCTTCAACGATTAATGAGTCAGAAAAAACAAGTTTTTTAACCATAGATACTTCCGTTGAAGTAGTACGTAAAAGCGTATTGAGTTTATATTCAATCATAAGAGGAGTGATGGTAAATAAAATGAGAGCAAAAATAATTAATAAAAGAGCAGCAACGGATGATCGCTTAGCCACAATAATGGCTAAGACAATCAGTACAAAAAATGTAACAAACAACCAAATAAATGCTAGATAATCATACAAACCCATATGTTTAAAATAGGTCAATAATGATAATTTTAAAGCATCAATGATCATTACGGTTATTTTTCTCTTCTATGCCGCTGAGTCCAAAACGGCGTTTGAGTTCTGTCGATATAAGATCGGGATGAACATTCTTAGCACCCAATGCGACTAACGTATGAAACATTAAATCAGCTGCTTCATATACAATCTCTTTTTGCTCACCATCTTTGCAAGCAAAACAAAATTCTCCAGCCTCTTCAACAACTTTTTTTAAAATAGAATTATCGCCTTTTTGTAATAAAGAGGCAACATACGATGTTTTAGGATCGGCATGTTTACGCTCTTGAATAATATGATAAAGTTGGTCAGTAATAGAGTATGAATCAATCACTTTTTGAGGTTCACAAGGTTTTTCTTCCAGGTCGATACGGTTGAAAAAACATGAACTTCTTCCTGTATGGCATGCAACCCCAATTTGTTCCACTTTGAGAAGTAACGTGTCGCTGTCACAGTCTAAAAAAGCCTCTTTGAGGTATTGAAAATGTCCACTGGTCTCACCTTTTTTCCAGAGGCTTTGGCGGCTTCTGGAAAAATAGTGGACGACACCTGTCTCTAGACTTAGCGTTAAAGCCTCTTCATTCATATAGGCAAGCATTAAGACTTCATGTGATAGATAGTCTTGTGCAATGACAGGTAAAAGAGGTGTTTTCACCCAATCAATTGACGTTAATAATGCAGGTTTCATTTACTGATACTAACGGCTTTTTGTGCATCTTTGGTATCAACCCAAATATTGGGGACTGCACCGCCAGGTGTTAAGAAAATTTTTGCATCTTTGTTCTCTTTGAGAGCCTCATTAAATTTACCTTGTACTTCAATCTGACGAAGGGTTAAAAGAGGTGAGGAGATGCTATCACTGATTTTTTTGTTGGCATAGGCATCGGCATCCGCTTCAATTTTAATTGCATTTGCTTGACCTTGCGCATTGATTTCTCTCGCTTTTGCTTGACCTTCTGCTTCAGCAGCACGTTTTAGTGCTTGTTGATTCGCTATTTCAACTTCATACCGTGTACGTTCAACTTCTTGTTTTGCTACTTGAACTTTTTCAATTTGCTCTTTAATTTTTGCCGGAAGCACAATTTCACGAAGCTGCATTGTCAAAAGCTCAACTGGTTTGCCTGGTTGCGCATCAATAGCTTTACGAATTCCTTCTTCAATATTGACGGCAATTTCATTACGTTTTTGAGGAAGCTCTTCAGCATTAAATTTACCGATAACACTTCTTGTCACATCACGAACAACAGGATTAATAATCTTGTCTTCCCATGACATACCCCATGTCGCGATGGTCTGTGGTGCGGTTGAAGGCTCTAGTTTGTATTGAACCGTCAGTTCAATGGAAACAGGAAGTCCTCTTGCATCGAGAACGGAAATGGCAGCATTACGCTTAATACCAGAACCTCTTTGAATCACTTCTCCTAAATCTTCATTGGAAGAGTAATTCATAACACGTACTTTTGTATCCACGATAAACACTTGTTGAATAAATGGAATAAAAATGTGAAAACCAGGTTCCATCGGGATAGGCTCAAACTTACCGGTTGTTGCTTTAATTCCCATTTCACCGGAATTAATAATAACAAATGGTTTTGCGACAACAGCGATGACCACTAAAGCAATAAGAAGATAGAGAATTCCTGCTTTCTTGCCTAAATTTTTGAAAAATTCAGGTGGTTCCATATTGAAAGAAGGTCTATTATCGTTATCACCTCCACTGCTATTGCTTCCGCCATTCTTTTTCTTAAAATAGTCATTCAAATCTGCTGGCATAATTTTCCTTTGGTTAGATAAATGTTAAAAGATGTCTGTATTTTGGATTTCGTCCGTAAACGACATCAAAATAGGCATCTTGAAGTTGTTTGGTGATTGGTCCGCGTTTGCCTGTTCCAATAACATAATTGTCAATGTCTTTAATTGGAGTGACTTCCGCGGCTGTTCCTGTAAAAAACGCTTCATCAGCAATATACGCTTCATCACGAGTAATGCGTCTGCGTTCAATCACGATGCCTGCTTCACGAGCCAATTCAAGAACGGTTGCTTGAGTAATGCTCTCTAATGAGGTATCGTTAGGAGGTGTGATTAGAACACCATCACGTACGATAAAGAAGCATTCTCCACTTCCTTCGGCGATAAATCCATCTTCATCAAGTAATAACGCTTCCTCATATCCCGCTTCTAATGCTTCGTATTTTGCCATTTGAGAGTTAAGATAGTTTGCAGCTGCTTTTGCTTTGCCCATCATCGAGCGAACAGGGTTGCGTGCAAACGATGAAATTTTAACACGGATACCGTTTTCAATACCGTCATCTCCAAGATAACTTCCCCATTGCCATGCCGCAATAGCTGTATTGACAGGTGCTTGAGCGTGATTAAGTCCCATAATACCATAGCCTAAATAGATAAGTGGTCTGATATAGACATTTGAAGTAAAGTGGTTTGATTTTAAAAGTTCAAGTTGCGCTTTTTCCAACTCTTCTAGTGTAAATGTTGGCTTGATGCGTGTAATTTTTGCTGAATTCAAAAGACGTTTTGTATGTTCTCTGAGTTTAAAAATTGCAAGGCCATTTTCAGTCATATAAGCGCGTGTTCCTTCAAAAACACCGTTACCATAGTGAAGTGTATGGGTTAAAATATGTATTTTTGCTTCGTCCCATGCGACAAGTTTGCCATCCATCCAAATATACTGTGCTTTATCCATTGTTTTACCTTATTGTAAAGTCATTTTGTAAAGAGATACTATGTTAGCCAAAATTTGATTAAAGATAGTTTTAGTATGATAAATGCGTTATAATAAAGTGACATTAAAGGAGATGAAACATGGAAGCAAAGCTCTATTTTGGTTCTACATGTAAAAGTACAGAAGTCACGAAAAATGTTTTAAGTCCATACGATGGACGCGTGGTATCGAAGGTGAGTCTTTGTGATAGCAATGACGCGCTTACCATGCTTTTAAAGGCACAAGAAGCGTTTTTACATGTAAAAAAAATTCCTCTGCATCAGCGTATTAATTGGTTGTTGGATGTTGCTCAAAAACTTGAAAATATACGAGAAGAAATGGCGTTAATTATTACAGAAGAGGTGGGTAAACCGATTCGTTTTTCACGCAGCGAAGTGGATCGTTGTGTTGAGACAATTCGATTATCCGCGTATGCCATGCAACATGTTAATGGCGAAACGTTCGATACAACAGCTATGCCAAGTGGTAAAAAGAGTTTGGCGTTTTATAAACGCGAGCCTGTGGGCGTTGTTCTCGCAATTACGCCGTTTAATTTCCCTCTAAATCTCGTGGCGCACAAAATTGCCCCTGCTTTAGTTGCGGGGAATTGTGTTATTTTAAAACCAACATCACAAGCCCCTCGCACGGCATACACTTTGGCTAAACTTTTTATCGAAAGCCCTTTTGCCTCTAGCGATGCTTTAAGCCTCATTTACAGCGGAGTAGGTGTCAATGAAACACTTGTTGGCAGTGAAATTCCACGCACAATTAGCTTTACGGGCAGCGTCAGTGTTGGCAAAGAGATTATGCAAAAAGCAGGCATCAAAAAAGTAGCGTTAGAGCTTGGCGGTAATGCTGCAACGTATATTGATATTTCAGCCAATATCGCTTTAGCCGCACAAAAATGCGTTGTAGGCGCATTTATCAACTCTGGGCAAGTTTGTATTTCGTTACAGCGCATTTATGTGCATCAAGAGGTTTATGAAACGTTTGCACAGGCGTTGGTCAAAGAGACACATGCTTTACTACTAGGCTCTCCGTATGAAGATGAAACGTTTATTGGTCCTATGGTGAATGCTTCAGCTGTAGAAAAAGCCAAGGCTTGGGTGCAAAGCGCCATTGATGAAGGCGCAAGGCTTTTATGCGGTTTTACATGTAAAGATTTACTGTTTACACCAACCATTATGGCCGATGTTACAGAGGAGATGAATATCGTTTGTGAGGAGGTGTTTGCTCCTATTGTCTCATTGATAAAAGTGGACAGTTACGAAGAAGCAAAAGCAAAGATGAACCACTCGGCGTATGGGCTTCAATACTCTCTTTTTTGTAACGACTTAGCGATGGCCCAAGATGCTATTGAGACATTAGAAGCGGGTGGCATCGTGATTAATGATATTCCAACGCTTAGGTTTGACTTACAGCCTTATGGAGGCATCAAACAAAGCGGTATTGGAAAAGAAGGCCCTTATTTTGCACTGCTAGATGACTACACGCAAATCAAATCTGTGGTAATATGTTAAAAATAGATCAATACAAAGACTAAAGGAAATAGTATGTTAAATATAGGCGATAAAGCCCCTACGCTCACACTCCCAAATCAAGACAATGTTGAGATTTCACTCAGAGATTTAGAAGGCAAATGGGTTGTTCTTTATTTTTATCCTAAAGACAGTACACCTGGTTGTACAACCGAAGCGTGTGATTTTACGGCAACATTGCCGCAATTTGAAAATTTAGGTGCAGTTGTTTTAGGCGTCAGTCCTGATAGCACCACTTCGCATCAGAAATTTATTGCTAAGCAAAAGTTAGAGATTACGCTTCTTTCAGACCCCACAACAGAAACAGCGCAAAGTTATGGCGTATGGCAACTGAAAAAGTTTTGTGGTAAAGAGTATATGGGTATCGTTCGCTCAACTTTTTTGATCAATCCTGAGGGCAAAATTGCAAAGATTTGGTCCAATGTTAAAGTCAAAGACCATGCGGCTGAGGTTAAAAAAGCATTAGAAGCACTCCAATAAGGAGCGCTTCTTAATTACTTACGGAAATTATACATCCTACCCACTCTTCACGAATGGCATCACTTGGTTTCAACTCATCTTTGATGAGGCGCTCAGGTGCAATGTGATATTTGGTACTTAAATTTTGAATAATCGCATCCGCACGTTTTTGGGCGAGTTGTTCTAATGAAGCAGGCTCAATGATTACCGTTTTGGCAATCTCTGTAATCAAATTATCGTTAATCATCGCAGCATCAAGTTTTTCTTCCTCATACGTTTTCATGAGCTTATTGTAGGCATCAGTGGAGTATTTTTGAATGAAAAGTTTTTTAATCGCTTTGCTGTAACTGTCATCTTCTTTGCTCTTCTTAGGAATCATTTGTTCAATTTGCGCAGTGATATTATTTTCTCTCAGTGCTTGGGTATCAATGGTTTCGCTATAACTAGGCGTGATATGAAGTTTTAGCGCATCACGCTTTTCTAAAATTTGTTGATACTGAACCATTTTTTCCTCTTCTGAACCGATAAGTGCAAATTCACCTGCGGCAAAATCAATACTTTTCAGGTTTTCAGTTTCAATACCTAAAATGGAACCTAAAAGTTTAAAGGGAGACGTGACGATGCCCGTAATGAGATTACCGATGGCTTTCCAAACGATACTACCATAACGAAAATCTGGGTCGTTCAAATCACCGCTAACGGGAAGGTCAATATCAATTTGCCCTTTTGAATCTTTCAAAAGCGCGATAGCAAGATCAAGTGGTAAATTGACAGCATCTTTACTTTCTATTTTTTCACCTAGTGTGAGTGAGTCAAGATTAATTTTATTGGAACCTTCCATCAATCCTTTTTTAATTTTATAGTTCAAATCCATAGAGAGTTTGCCCTCTTTGATGGCATATCCGACAAACTTACCGGAATAAGGTGTAAGAGAAGGCATATCAATATTTTTAAAAAGAATTTTGAGATTGCTTCTGTTTTTAAAATCAAGTGGCAATAAGGAACCATCAACTTTAGCATAGCCATACTTCGCCACTTTTCCTTCGAGTTTTAGAACCGAAGGTTTGGTACTTTTACTATCGAGCGTTGAGATAGAACCATTTAATTTATCGGCGAATGTCGCAAAAGGGAGGAGTAAAGAAGCATCTTGAAAATGTGCAGTTCCTCTTTTCAACGCAATATGTTTGATATAAATGTCCATCATGTCATTTGTTTTGGTTTGCTTGGCATGTGTTGCAACTTTTTTAGTGCTTTTGGTCGAAGGTGCTGTTGTTTTCATAAGCCCTGTAAAATTCGTACTGCTATCTTTTTTAATGTCCAAATTGATATAAGGTTTATCAAGCGTGACATTTTGGATAGCAAGTTTGGCAGGTGAAAAATTATAAGCGAAGTTATCAATATTGAGCGTTTCCCATGCAACAAGTGACTTATGATTTTTATCTCCTAATGAAAATTTTGAAATATTGGCTGTTCCCTTGAGATTAAGAGCCAACTGTTTTGCAAACGATGCCTGCAAATTGAGAGAGGACGAGAGCGCTCCATCTTGAATGAGGATAGTTGTAAAGGGTTTGATATAAGGTTGCGCCTTTTCAAAGGAGAGCGCTTTGGTACGAATATCCATATTTAAAGTGGCACTTTTAGGAATGAAAGTTCCTGAAAGCGCTAATGAGGCTGTTTTATCCAGTGTACTGTTGAGGTCAAAAGCTATACTTTTTGTATCATCGTTTGTGATATTAGAAACAGCGACACTTAGTGGTGAAAGAAGTATTGGAGCAGCTTTCACATTGTTATCGGCAATGTGAATTTGCGCTGTATCGACTAAAAGGCGTTTTAGTGAAAACTTCCATAATGTTGCAGGTTCTGTGTTAGTGGTATTCGTATGTTTGGTGCTATTGGTTTCTTTAGGTAATTGAAACAGTTGTTCCAGATTGGTCGAATACCCTTTCTCCAAAGTAAGATAAATATCGGGTTTAAGAAGCGTTGCTTCTTTGATATTTATATTTGAGTCTTGCAGGTCAAAATTAATCGCTTCAGTTTTTACCAAAGGAATGTTGATAACCGTTTTTTTCTGCGCATCTTCAAAGCGTACATTTTCTAAGGATGCTGTTGCATTTTCAATGCTAAAGAGAGGTTTTTCTTTGCCTAGATCCAATAAAAAAGGCAGTGTTAGCGAGAAATCGCCTTGTGCCAATGTTGCAGGCATCGTAGGTAAAAGGTATTTCCAAAAAGAAGAAAGTGCCAGTTGATTGACTTTAAGTTCTCCATAAAATTTGAGAGGTTCAATCGTTGCACTGGTTGCCAGTGAAATTTTATCTTCATTTTGAAGTGCTATTTTAAGTGCATGAATGCTCAAATCGTCTTTGAAAAAGCTAAGATTATTGACAGAATAGTTAATGGGTCCTATATCCAAAGCAAAAGGGGTGCTAGAGCGTTCATCTTTGAAAGAGATTCGTGCATTCTCTATTGCGGCATGTTCGATAGCAAAAGGAATGGTTAGGTCATCTTTTGAAGTTGTGTTTTGATCTGGGGCGGTAGTTTTGTAAGCAAAAAGTTGGAGTAATTTGAGTGAGCCTTGTGTGTCTATCGTCATGTCGATAAAAGGTTTGTCAAGAAGCAATGTTTTAACAAAAAATTCTTTTTTAAAAAGGGAAGAGGGTTCGTAATTGAGATAAAGATGATCAACCGTTACCACTTTATTGGCAGTTGAATCCAGTAAGGAAAAGGCGTTAATATCGAGTTCAAATGTAAAAGGGTTGAAACGCACTTGTTCCATTGAAATTGTGAGGTTAAGCTCTTTTTGAAGGGTTGAAGGTAATTGTGTTCGTACCCACCACGGTAGAATAACAAATCCACACAATGCATAGAAGATGGGGAGAAAAATCAACCAAAACAACACATTTTTGACGTATTTTTTTAGCATATTGACTCCTTAATGATGGGACTTTAATTTATTATACAACAAAACATCTTGCGTATTAGAGTAATATTTCAAAGAGAGATTAGTTTTTTAAGTCATTTTTGTCATAAGTGACATGTGCTATAATTTTTTACATGTAAAACAATAAAAGAAGGTCTATGTTAGTTCATATCTGCTGCTCCGTTGATAGCCATTTTTTTCTGCAAAAATTACGCAATCAGTTCCCTCATGAAAGATTGATTGGGTTTTTTTATGACCCGAATATTCATCCTTATAGTGAATACCAGCTACGACTTTTAGATGTCAAACGCAGTTGTCACAATTTGGGTATTGAATTGGTGGAGGGCGATTACAATTATGAAGCATGGATTGAAGCCGTAAGAGGGTTGGAAAATGAACCAGAAAAAGGCAAACGATGTTCGGTATGTTTTGATAACAGGTTAGAAGAAAGTGCTAAAAAAGCGCTTGAAATTGGCGAAAATATCATTACAACCACGTTACTAACAAGTCCTAAAAAATCGCTACAACAGTTAGAGAAATCGTTATTAGAAATTGCCCAAAAATACCAGCTACAAATCGTCGCTCCAGATTTTAGACAACACGGTGGAACCCAAGAGCAATTTGCATTGGCAAAAGAAGCGATGTTATACCACCAAGGCTATTGTGGATGTCTATTTGCCCTTGAAAAACAACGAGATCAACAACATCGTTTTGCCGATGAACTTTGTTGTCCTATGCGACCTCAAATTTTACCGAGTTCCATTGAAGAGCGGATTGAGCTTTATCAAAATGTGATTGCAGCAGAAAAGAAACACATGACATTTCGTTTGGTGCGCGAAAAGTTTTTAAACTATCGTTTGGTGCGCGCGTGGATTAAAGATAATAGCCAAGAGGTGATACCAAGTTATATCGTTTTTTATTCTACATGTAAAAAAGAGTATGTGAAAACCAAGCTTGAATTTATAGACGATACCATCGGTTATAGTGCAAAAGAAGAGATACGTTTTGTTCCGTTAGCCTTTTTTAACGCATTGATGAAAACCCACTACACTTCCGTGAAAGAGATGCTACAAAATCCCCCATCTGTTGAACAAGAGGTTTTGTTTCGAAATCATTTTTCAAAGAATTTTTTGAGCTCTTTAACCCCTATTATCATTCTTGATGAGGTTGTCTCTCCCACATATGAACTCTATTTATCCAGTAAAACATATCCTGACATTAGAGAAAATTTAGTATTTATTAGCTAAAATATTTGAATTTTGTTAGAAGGTTTCAAAGATGTTAATTGATGTTGTAGAGATTCAAAAAATACTGCCTCACCGTTTCCCTTTTTTGCTTGTTGATCGTATTACGGCACTTGTCCCAGGAGAATCGATTGAGGGTTTTAAAAATGTAACAATTGGTGAACAAATCTTTCAAGGACATTTCCCCGATCATCCAATTTATCCTGGTGTTATGATTATTGAAGGTATGGCGCAAGCTGGCGGTGTACTTGCTTTTAAAAGTATGGATGCAGAAAATCAAGATGAAACAAAAAACAAAGTGGTTTACTTTATGAGCATTGATAATGCAAAGTTTAGAAACCCGGTTCGACCAGGCGATCAACTGGTGTACAAACTCAGTGTGATTAAACATAGAGGAAATATTTGGGTCTTAGATGCAAAAGCGTATGTGGATGATAAACTTGTCGCTGAAGCAGAACTCAAAGCAATGATTGTGGATAAATAACATGTCAGAAATTCACCCAACCGCCATCGTAGAAGAGGGAGCGAGTTTAGCCGATGATGTCAAAATCGGAGCTTACGCATTTGTATCCAAAGGCGCTGTATTAAAAAACGGCGTTGAGGTGATGCAAGGAGCGCAAATATATGGCATTACAAAAATTGGAGAAGATACAAAAATTTATCCTTATGCTGTTATTGGAATGCCTCCTCAAGATACGGGGTATAAGCCCGAAGATGATGTGCGTGTTGAGATTGGCCGCAATGTCACGATTCGAGAATTTGTAACGATTAATGCAGGGACACAAAAAGGCGGTGGATTAACTAAAATTGGCAATAACTGTTTTATTATGATTTATTCTCATATCGCACATGATTGTCAAGTGGGTAATAATGTCATTATGGCGAACAATGCTACCCTTGCAGGTCATGTTCATGTTGGCTCTTTTACGGTTATTGGCGGTATGACGCCTGTTCATCAGTTTGTTCATATTGGGGAAGGTGTTATGATTGGTGGCGCAAGTGCCATCAGTCAAGACATTCCTGATTTTTGTTTGGCTGAAGGTAATCGTGCCGTTGTAAGAGGTTTGAACAGCGTGGGACTTAAGCGTCGTTTTGAAAAAGATGACATTACTGCCATTCAAAATGCGTTTAGACAACTTTTTAGAGGTGAAACTTCCATTAAAGAGACAGCTGCTAAGTTATTAGTGAGCGAAACAAACGAAAAAGTATTGCAGATGTGCAATTTTATCATGGAATCCAAACGAGGTATTCCATATGAGAGGAAAAATAATGGTTAATAGAGAGTGTAGTTTTTGTGGAACTAAAGAGAGCAATGATACAAGATTGATCGCAGGCGATGATGTTTTTATTTGTGAGCACTGTGTCATTTCTGCCCACAAAATCTTTTTTGGTGATGTTCCAGAAACGTCTGTTGGAAGTCATGAAGAAGCTTTTGACCAAGAACTTTTAGCTCCTAAAGAGCTTAAAAAAGTATTGGATGATTTTGTCATTGGGCAAGATCAAGCCAAAAAGATTTTTTCCGTTGGTGTGTATAATCACTATAAACGTATTTTCAAACAAAGCACCATCCAAGATGACACAGAGATTTCAAAGTCCAATATCTTGTTGATTGGACCAACGGGTAGCGGAAAAACATTGATGGCACAAACATTGGCACGATTTTTAGATGTGCCTATTGCCATTTCAGACGCAACCAGCTTAACCGAAGCCGGTTATGTGGGCGAAGATGTTGAAAATATTTTAACAAAATTGCTTCAATGCGCCAATGGCGATATCAAAAAAGCAGAACAAGGCATCGTGTTTATTGATGAAATCGATAAAATTGCGCGTATGAGTGAAAACCGCTCTATTACCAGAGATGTTTCAGGTGAAGGCGTTCAGCAAGCACTTTTGAAAATTATTGAAGGTAGTATTGTCAATATCCCACCTAAAGGTGGTCGTAAACATCCTAACCAAGATTTTATTCAAATCGATACCACGAATATTCTTTTTGTGTGTGCAGGTGCTTTTGACGGACTCGATGAGATTATTAAACGTCGTATCGGTAAAAATGTTTTGGGCTTTGAACAAGAGAAACGTACTAAAAGCCAAGATGAGAGTCTTTTTGAATTAGTAGAGCCAGATGACTTAGTTCATTATGGACTGATTCCTGAACTCATTGGACGTTTACATGTAACTGCAAAACTCTCAGCCATTACGAAAGAAGATATGGTAAGAATTCTGACAGAACCTAAAAATGCTATTTATAAACAGTATCAAAAACTTTTTGCAATCGATAATGTTGAATTGACATTTGATAAAGAGGCTTTAGAAGCTGTAGCTGAACTTGCAATTAAGCGTAAAACAGGTGCGAGAGGACTTCGAAGTATTATGGAAGATATTATGGTGGACATCATGTATGAGCTTCCTGAACTTGAAGGCTATGAAGTGATGATCAGTAAAGATGTTGTCACCAAAGGTGAAAAACCACTTTATATTAAAAAAGACAAAAAAAGTGCGTAATAAAGGATTAAAGAGATGATTTTGGACAAAGTGATAGGGTTTTTCTCAAGCGATATGAGCATTGACTTAGGAACTGCCAATACCTTGGTATTGGTTAAAGGCAAAGGTATTATTATCAATGAGCCTTCGGTTGTTGCTGTTCAGCGTAATCGTTATGGAAAACAAAATATCTTGGCTGTGGGTAAAGAAGCCAAAAATATGGTGGGAAAAACGCCGGGTGACATTGAAGCAATCCGCCCTATGCGCGATGGTGTGATCGCCGACTTTGATATGACAGAAAAAATGATTCGCTATTTCATTGAAAAAGCACATCGTAGAAAAAGCTTTTTAAGACCTCGCATTATTATCTGTGTACCTTATGGATTGACGCAAGTTGAACGTAAAGCTGTACGTGAATCTGCAATGAGCGCAGGCGCACGTGAAGTATTCTTGATCGAAGAGCCAATGGCAGCTGCGATTGGTGCAGGACTTCCAGTTCGTGAGCCACAAGGAAGTTTGGTTGTTGATATTGGTGGTGGTACCACAGAAATTGGCGTTGTTTCACTTGGTGGTTTGGTTATCAGTAAATCGATTCGAGTTGCGGGTGATAAAATCGACCTTGCCATTGTGGATTATGTTAAGAAAAAATATAACCTTTTAATTGGTGAGAGAACGGGCGAAGAGATTAAAATAGCTATTGGAACGGCTGTTCCTATGGATGAACCTCTCTCCATGATGGTCAAAGGACGTGACCAAGTTAGCGGACTTTTAAGCCGCATTGAGCTTACGAGCGAAGATGTAAGGGACGCGATTAAAGAGCCTCTTAAAGAGATTGCAGATGCACTGAAAGATGTCCTTGAAGTGATGCCTCCTGACCTTGCAGGTGATATTGTTGAAAATGGTATCGTCTTAACCGGTGGTGGCGCATTGATTCGTGGATTTGATAAATACCTCTCTGATATTGTTAAATTGCCAGTATTTGTTGCTGACGAACCTCTTTTAGCGGTTGCTAAAGGTACGGGCAAAGCACTTGAAGAGATTGAGTTATTACAACAATTATCGAATGAGTAAACTTAAAATATTTTTTTTGCTAGCTATTTTTGTCTTCGTATCGTTTCGATACGGGACAGAAGCTAGGCATCTTTTAGGGGGGATTAATACAAAAATATTATCCACCTATGTTGATTTTAAAATGAATATTGAGTCAAAAATCAACGAACATATTGCTCAAAAAGAAGAGATTGATCGCCTACGTGCAGAAAATCAAAATTTGCAAAAGTCAGCGGTACTCTCCATCGCTTTTGCAAGCAAACTGAATGATCTTTTAAAAGAAGAGAACAGTACAGCCTACCATCCTGATGTTGCTTTAGTGAAATCAATTGGATATACCGACTTGAATGACTACGGTAAGGTATGGCTAAGTTTTAACGATTTTAATCCAAGCAAAATTTATGGTCTTTTAGAACAAGGCTATGCCGCAGGTATTGTGGTTTCAAATGATGGAAACCCTCAAGGCTTGCTACTCAGTGACCCTAAATCGATTTTTTCGGTTTATATTGGTGCTTCGAAAATGCAAGGTGTTTTGCAAGGGAATCGTAAAGAAGTGCTTGTACGATACATTTCGCAATGGCTACAACCTCAAATTGGAGATGAAGTCGTGACCAGTGGACTGGATGGAATTTTCTTCGAAGGAATAAAGGTTGGTACGGTTACGCAAGTGATTGATGAAGAGTCCTCCAAAACCGTTGTTGTTCAACCGTATGTAAGCTCGCATGTTCCTGCTTATATGCATGTCATTTTACAAAATTAGTATTGAACCCAATTTCTCTGCCGCAAGATATTGGTTTGAATACTACCCGTAGATTAAAGGAAAAAGATGCCAAAACGTCAAGATATTAAAACCATATTACTCATTGGATCAGGTCCTATTGTAATCGGACAGGCATGTGAATTTGACTATTCTGGAACGCAAGCTGCTAAAACACTGAAAGAACTAGGATACAGAGTTGTTCTTGTAAACTCAAATCCAGCAACGATTATGACAGACCCTGAATTTGCAGATCGCACCTATATTGAACCTATTACTGAAGAAGTGATCGCACGCATTATTGAAAAAGAAAATGTTGATGCCGTTTTACCCACGATGGGAGGACAAACAGCGCTAAATGTTGCCATGCGAATGCATGAACAAGGACTCCTTAAAGGTATTAAATTTTTAGGCGCAAATCCAGAAGCCATTAAAAAAGGCGAAGACAGACAAGCCTTTAAAGAGGCAATGATTAAAATCGGTATGGATTTACCCGTCAGTGCATATGCTTACAATTTAGAAGAAGCTTTTATTGCGGCAGAAAAAATTGGTTTCCCTCTGATTATCCGCGCTTCATATACGCTAGCAGGTGGTGGTAGCGGTGTTGCTTATAATATTGATGAATTCAAAGAACTCGCTTCAGCAGGCTTAGATGCAAGCCCAATCAATGAAATTTTGATTGAAGAATCTCTACTAGGTTGGAAAGAGTATGAGATGGAAGTTATTCGTGATAGTGCCGATAACTGTATCATCGTTTGTTCCATCGAAAATTTTGATCCTATGGGCGTTCATACGGGAGATAGTATCACAATAGCGCCTGCATTAACCTTGACAGATAAAGAGTATCAGCGTATGCGTAATGCTTCGTTTGCAATTTTACGTGAAATTGGTGTCGATACAGGCGGAAGTAACGTACAGTTTTCTATCTGTCCACAAACAGGAAGAATGACTGTTATTGAGATGAACCCGCGTGTTAGCCGAAGTTCGGCTCTTGCTTCAAAAGCAACAGGATATCCTATCGCTAAAGTAGCGACGCTTTTGGCGGTTGGCTTTACGTTGGATGAAATTAAAAACGATATTACGGGAACGGCGGCAAGTTTTGAGCCTGTTATTGATTATATTGTGACGAAAATTCCAAGGTTTACGTTTGAAAAATTTCCAATTGCAGATTCAACACTCACAACATCGATGAAAAGCGTGGGTGAAGTGATGGCAATCGGACGTACATTTAAAGAGTCTTTCCAAAAAGCATTGTGTTCATTGGAAACCAATTTAAGTGGTTTTGAGTCACTCAAAGTAGACGATGATAAGCTTAAAAATGAAATTAGAAGACCCAACTGCGATAGAGCATTGTACCTTGCAGAGGCATTTAGACGAGGTTATGGCGTTGAAGATGTGTACAATCTCAGTAAGATTGACCCATGGTTTTTAAATCAAATCAAAGAGATTGTAGATTTTGAGAAAAAGATTGATATGTTTATACTCAATGATGAAAAACTTCTCCGTCAAGCAAAAACATATGGCTTTTCTGACAAGATGATTGCAAAACTTATCAATAAAGAAGATAACTTAGAGCTAACAACGAACGATATCTATTTTGCGCGCAATAAACTTGGCATTGATTTTGAATATAACGAAGTCGATACGTGTGCGGCAGAATTTAAAGCCTTAACGCCGTATCTTTACTCAACAACAAATATTAACAAGATGCCTTTAGTAGCGCAAGAAGCTGATAACAAGAAAAAAGTGATGATTATTGGTGGTGGTCCAAATCGTATTGGTCAAGGTATCGAGTTTGACTACTGCTGTGTACATGCGGCTTATGCACTGAACGATATGGGTGTTAAAACCATTATGTATAACTGCAACCCTGAAACCGTTTCGACGGACTATGACACGAGTGATATTCTCTATTTTGAACCGATTGATTTTGAACACGTTAGAAGTGTAGTCGAAAAAGAGAATCCCGATGGCATTATTGTCCATTTTGGTGGACAAACACCGTTAAAACTTGCGAAACGTTTGACAGTTATCGGCGCTAAAATTATTGGTACAACAGCACGTGTTATCGATATGGCGGAAGATAGAGAAAAATTTTCAAAATTTATTACAAAAAACAACATCAAACAACCTAACAATGCAACCGCAACAAGCGAGGAAGAAGCGATAGAAAGAGCAAAAGAAATTGGCTATCCTGTTTTAGTGCGTCCAAGCTATGTTTTAGGTGGGCGTGCAATGCGCATTGTTTATAATGAAAGTGAACTCAGAACATATATGAACGAAGCGGTGAGCGTAAGCCACAATTCACCTGTTCTGATCGACCAATTTTTAGACCGCGCTATTGAGGTAGATGTCGATGCGATTTGTGATGGTAAAGACGTTTACATCGGTGGCATTATGCAACACATTGAAGAAGCGGGTATTCATAGTGGCGATAGCGCATGTTCGTTACCTTCTATTAGTCTAAGTGATGCCATTATCGCTAAAATCGAAAAACAGACACAACAAATCGCACTTAATTTAGGCGTTGTAGGACTTATGAATATTCAATACGCGATTTATCAAGACGATGTGTATATGATTGAAGTCAATCCACGTGCTAGCCGTACCGTACCATTTGTCAGTAAAGCGACAGGTGTACCAATGGCAAAAGTAGCCACACGCGTTATGTTCCAAGGCAATCTAAGAGAAGCGCTTAAATTTTACGATAAATTCAATATGGTCACCGAAGTGAATGGGTTATTAAAACCTAAAAAATTGAACCATGTTGCCGTAAAAGAAGCAGTATTTCCATTCAATAAACTCCAAGGAGCTGATCTCATTTTAGGACCTGAAATGAAATCAACGGGTGAAGTTATGGGTATCAGTAAAAATTTTCCGGCATCGTTTGCAAAAAGTCAAATTGCATCGGCTAATATCTTGCCAAAAAGTGGTGCCGTATTTATTTCTTTGGTTGATATTGATAAAAGTTATGCTAAAGAGATAGGTACGAAATTTGAAGCACTTGGTTTTAAAGTGGTTGCAACAGGCGGAACGCACAAAGCCTTACGTGACGCGGGTGTTGATGCTGAATTTGTATATAAAATCTCTGAAGGCAGACCAAATATCGAAGATAAACTTAAAAACGGAGACATTTCTCTGGTGATTAATACCAGCGATGCAAAATCGAGCAAAGACGATGCCAAGAAAATTCGCCAAGCAGTTCTTCGTTTTAAAATTCCATACTTTACAACTGTTGCCGCCGCAGCCGCAGCAACCACAGCGATAGAGTACATTCAAGATAAAAGTGCGCTTGAGCCACGCGCTTTACAAGATTATCTTAACTAAAACCATGAACCCCGACCTTGTTTATTTAGCTCAAACAGAAACAACGGCGGGGTTTCTCTCTCAAAACGCAGAAGCCCTCGTAAAAACAAAAAATCGCCCTAGTGGCAAATCATTTTTAATGAGCGTTGATTCTCTCAAAACGTTGCAGACATTTACACGTGTTCCTAAAGCCCATAAATCATTGATTCGAAGAGCCAAAAAAACCACATTTGCTTATCCGTGCGGACTAGCCATTCGCGTGATCCAAGATGAAGCACATTTAGAATTTTTACATAAACTTAGGTGGAGTTATTCCACCTCTTCTAACGCCAGTGGAAAGAGTTTTGATGAGACGTTTGCCCGTGAAAAAGCCGATGTCATTGTTTTTACATGTAAAGGGTTTTTTGAATCCAAACCTTCTTCCATCTTCAAACTTGGTAAACAAAAAATGAGGAAATTACGGTAATGAATCTACACAAACTTAAAAATGCGGAAGACTATTTTTTTGAACTTTACCCTGATGGATTTGAAGACGTGGGACTTTTGCCTATCATCAAACGTCACAATACCGCCAAAATCGGTGAGCAAGTACGTGAGATGTTTGCCAAAGAGAATTTCTCACAGCCTGAGCTTATCTGTGAAAACTTTGCTAAAATTGTCTCAAAATCAACCCTTATCTCTCTTTTTGAAAAGCCAAAAGTGCGCGATATGATGAAAGAGATGCGTATGGAACGAAGAGATATGTTCTCCATTGGTCTGTACGAAATGCTTTATGGCAATCAAAAAGAGGGTTTTGAGATTGTCGTAGAGATACTCTCTTACTACACGTTGGCAAAATGGTCACTTGTAACACTCATTCCTTATTATTTTTACAGAGACAAAGAATTTTTCGTTAAACCTATGACCACAAAAAACGTTATTGCTTTTTTTGAGATAGAGAGTTTAGTGTATAAACCACGCCCTAGTTATGAATTTTATGTGCAGTACACAAACGTCCTCAAAGAGATGAAAAAAAAAGTTAGCAAAAAAATAAGTCCTCATGATAACGCAGGATTTACGGGTTTTTTAATGATAGCGATGGAAGAATAACTACGTTTCAAATAAAGCTTTCTTTTTACATGTAAAAATCCTTGAAGTGACTCCTTGCAATTTTAAAAGAGAAAATTTTACACAACTCGCTTATTATCTGCATACCTCCTGATTGCTTTATTATCAAAATGTTATATTCAAACACCTATTTGAGCAAATATGCTATACAATGATGGTGAAGATGTAAAGAGAAAATAAAAAAGGAGCAAAGATGAAAGTAGTGAAAATTTTACTGTGTCTGTTTCTGTGTGTTTCTTTGTCGTATGCGGAGTCTGTCTCTGAGAAACGAAAATCTATCAACACGGATAGTCAAGAGACGCTTAGCATGCTCTATAAAGCGTATCCAAGCTCAAAAAATGGCATTAAACAAGCGTATGGTTACGCGACGTTTAGCAATATAGGGGTCAATCTTATTTTCCTTTCCGCCGAAGGTGGAAGTGGCGTTGCGGTCAATAACAAAACAGGCAAAAAAACCTACATGAAGATGGCATCAGGTGGCGTAGGTATCGGTTTAGGTGTTAAAGATTTTCGAGCCATTTTTGTTTTTGAGAATAAAGAGGTTATGGATTCCTTTGTCAATAGTGGCTGGGAAGCCAATGCACAAGCAGACGCCGCTGCAAAATCAGATAAAAAAGGCAGTGCATTTGAAGGAGCCGTGACCGTTCAACCAGGACTGAGACTCTACAAGCTCACAAAAAATGGGTTAGCACTTCAAGCAACCATACAAGGCACTAAATACTGGAAAGATGATGATTTGAATTAAAAATTCTAAGGTCTTAAGGCATTCTATAGCGATTTGAAAAGCTATGCTTATCACTATAGATGCCAAAAGATTTTACATGTAACTCTACTGGCTTCTGTCTTTAGTTACTTCGTACTTTTATCTGTCACAATATCAAGCGTAATTTTTGAGTTTTGCAATGCATCAATTTCAAATTCTGGGTGATAGAGCGTATTACACTCTTCGTTGGATTTTAGCGTTTGCGCGTCACATGGCTTATAGCGATACGCTTCATCTTCAATATCCATCAAACAGAGAAAATGGGGACTTTTAGAATTTTTACTTCCTGAGGTGATGCACTTAAATTGTGTTGTGTCTGCAATACGAAAATAGTGTTTATTGGAGCGATAAGAAGAAGGAATGCTATACGTTTGGCTCCAAATTGGCAAAAGCGTGCCTGCATCATATTTGTTGCCATTATAGATTGGGTGCGCCCAATTTCCCGTTTTTCCTTGAATGAAAGAAGGGTAAGAACCTAAAATAGGAAAACGGTTGTAGGCATCTGGTATGGACGTTTTTTTGATATTTAAGTTTAATGACGTAAATTTAAAAGCACAGATATCATCTTTAGGTGGTGTAACATTAATATAAATTCTTTGAATATACGACTCTTTTTTAATGATAAACTTTTCGATTTTTGTAACAGGTACAAAGGTATCACCTTGCTTTTTGACACAGTGCTCATCTGTGCTTGTTGCGATATAAGTTAGAATGAATTCAGCAGATAATGCAGGGTCTTTTGTACCTGAGAATATATAAAGAACTTGATTTTTTGATAGATCATCAGAAGCGTTGTCTGCATTGTCAAATGTTTTTTCTGTATTATGTTGTGCGCACCCGCTTAGAAAAAGCAACAACGTGAATAAAACCGCTTTCGTAAAATTCATCTCAAACCACCTTTTATCATAATCGTATAATGCATTAAAGTCTGTGTGTCAATGTGCGAATGGCAAGGGAAGCTAAAGTGAATCCAAAGGTTCCTGTGACGCACATCAAACTTCCTAAGTCTTTGCAGTTGGGTTCTTCATCCGAAAAAACAGTCAGAAAATCTTTGTTAAATCCGCTCTTTTTGAGTTCATAACGAAATTTTTTTGCTAAAGCATCGCCGTGAGTTTTCCATACGGAGCAGTAACGAACACGTGTTGGGTCGATTTTTTTAGCCCCACCGCTTGAACTAATCAGTTTTTCACTGGCACAATGTGCGATGGTTACTTTGGATGGCATATCATCAATAGCATCAATGACTAAATCGTAGGGTGTAAAGTCAAACGCTTCAATCCACGCAGGCGTCACTTTTTGCTCAATAGGTGTTACCGTTGGATAAAGTGTTTTCATACGTTTTACTTTCACTTCTCCCACAGCTTCGCTGCCTAACTGGCGGTTTTGATTGGTGATGTCATAACAGTCAAAATCAACGATGGTAATGTCATTGACGCCTGAGCGAAAAAGTGCATCTAAACAGACACTGCCAACGCCGCCAACACCAAAAAGCAAAACTTTCGCTTTGTGAAGTGTTTCAAAATCTTCACCTAAAATTTTTCTAACGCGTGAGTAACGATCATCCATTTTGCATCCATTTATCTAAATTATCTAGTTCTTCGTGGGCAGTCATATCAAGTTTGATAGGCGTGATAGAGATATATCCCTCATCAATCGCGCTGAGGTCACAATCTGCTTTTGCGCCTTTTTTCCATTCTAGCGTATGTACGCCAAGCCAATAATACTCTTCACCCCGTGGGTTTCGATGTAAATGTGCGTCATTTCCATACATGCGATACCCAGCACGCGTAATTTTATAGCCTTTACATTCATTGGGTTTTAAAGGCGGAATATTGACATTTAAAAAGCGGCGTTCTGCCAAAGGAAAAGAGCCTTCTAAAATCTTTTTAGCAAGCATATAAATTGTTTGTTCTGCTAAATCGTATCCATGATTTTCAATATTTTGAGGGCTTCCAACATAGACTTGGGAAATTGCGATAGCAGGAACGCCATGCAAAGCTGCTTCCATAGCCGCACTAGCCGTACCGCTGTAAGTAATGTCTTCTCCGAGGTTTGAGCCTTTATTGATACCACTGACCACTAAGTCAGGTTTTGAGTCTCCTTCAAAAAGAGCGTTAAGTGACAGATAGATACAATCAGTAGGCGTGCCATCATCGAGTTTGAAAAAATCATCTTCAAGGCAGATGAAACGAAGCGGACGTGTTAATGTGAGAGAATGACCACAAGCAGATTTTTCCGTTGTTGGGGCGACAATGGTGACATGTCCTAGTGGACGAAGTGCGCGTGCGAGGGCGTGAAGACCCGGACTTTCAAAGCCGTCATCGTTGGTAATTAAAATGCGTTTCATAAGGTAACCTAATTTTTGAATAATTATAACGAAAGTGCCTTATATTTTTAAGAGATTTTTGTATAGACTTTTAGGATAAACTTTTAGTTTAGTTTGAACAATTTGAAAAGGTGCCGTTTTGAAATTATTAGTTTCTGCTCTAGAGCCATCCGCAAATTTGCATTTAGAACCCCTATTAAAGGCCTTAGAGAATTGTGAGTTGTTTGGAATTTTCGATGAACGTTTTGGAAAGCCTCTTATGCCAAGCCGTGCTTTTTCCATTATGGGTTTTTTAGATGCCATTCCTAAAATAAGCAGAGCAAAAAAAGCCATTAAAATCATGGCGCGAATGAGTTTTTTTGTCGATAAAGTGGTGCTAATTGATTCGCCAGCGTTTAATCTTCCCCTTGCCAAGGCCATTAAAACGATTAATCCCAATGTGCAAATTATCTATTATATTTTGCCGCAAGTCTGGGCGTGGAAACCAAAGCGCGTTGCAAAAGTGCAGAAATATTGCGATGTTTTAGCCTCAATTTTACCATTTGAACAGAAGTTCTATTCCAAGGCGACCTATGTGGGGCATCCTCTTTTGGATGAAATACCGCAGTTTAAATTACGCGCTGAGGAGACAGGGGTTATCGCATTTTTACCAGGGAGCCGTAAAAGTGAGATTAAAGCACTCTTGCCAATTTATCGAGAAGTTGCTTCTCAAATTGAGGATAAAGTCAAACTGTTAGTGATTCCTCCTCATTTTAGTTATCGAGAAATTGTTGAAATATACGGTGATTTAGGAGAATTTAAAATTTCCCGCAACGCTTACGAAGCTTTTTTACAGAGTGAGTTTGCGTTTGTTTGTTCAGGTACAGCAACCCTAGAAGCCGCTTTGGTGGGTGTGCCTTTTGTGTTAGCGTATAAAGCCAAAGCGTTTGATTATTGGCTCGCAAGCCATTTTGTGAAACTTAAGCATGTTGGACTAGCAAATATTTTGTTTGATTTTGAAAAAATGGAACCTTTACATGTAGAGTTGTTGCAAGAAGAGGTATATGCCGATAATTTGCTCCAAGCCTATCATGCGGTAGATAAAGAAGCCTTTTTTAACCATGCGAAAACATTACGAAATATTTTGGGGCATGGCAGCCAAGAGGCAATGATAAGCATAATGAAGCTATAATAGTAGCCATACAAGGAGAAAAGAATGAATGAAAAAGAGCCAATGACCGAATACGGCTATAAAAAATTATTTAACGAATTGCAAGATTTAAAAAAACACCAACGTCCAGAAACTGTGATAGAACTCGACATCGCACGCAGCCATGGCGATTTGAAAGAAAATGCTGAATACCACGCGGCAAAAGAGCGTTTAGCCTTTATTGATGGGCGTATCGGCGAATTAAGTGATTTGGTGTCACGCGCACATGTCATTGACCCTAGCTCTTACGAACATGATAAAGTGCGTTTTGGCTCAACGATTATGCTTGAAAACTTAGAGACCAATGAAGAACTGACATACAGTATCGTAGGAAGTACGGAGAGTAACCCTGACCATGGGCTTATCTCCTATCACACGCCATTGGCCAAACAATTAATGGGTCACAGTGAAGGCGAAGAGGTTACGATTCAATTGCCTGCTGGAAAACAGACGTATGAGATTTTGGAGATCGCATACCGCGAGATTAAATTCGAGGAATAAGAGATGTCAAAAATAGATGTTGCTATTATTGGAGCGAGTGGTTATACCGGACTAGAACTGATCAAAATTTTAATGAACCATCCGCATTTTAATATTAATTATATTGCCACAACAGAAGGCGGTGTAACTTCAAGTGAATTACATCCAAGCCTTTTGGGTGTTTTTGAACACGATGTTTCTAAAGCCGATGCAAAAGAAGTGGCAAAACGTGCTAAGCTTGCTTTTTTAGCATTGCCACACAAAGCGGCAATGGGTTTTGCAAAAGAGCTTTTGGATTTACATGTAAAAGTTGTAGACCTCTCAGCAGACTATCGTTTGGAGCTTGAAGCGTACGAAAAACATTACTGTGAGCATGAAGATAAAGAGCATTTAAGTGAAGCCGTGTATGGTCTTCCTGAAATCAATCGCGAAAAAATCAAACAAGCGCGTTTAATTGCCAATCCTGGATGTTATCCCACCGCTTCCATTTTGGGAATTTTGCCATTTTTAAGCTATCTCAAGAAGGATGCGCCTATTTTTATTGATGCGAAAAGTGGCGTTTCCGGTGCTGGCAAAAAACCAACACAAACAGCACATTTTGTGACGATCAATGAAAATATTTTTGCCTACAATCCTCTCAAACATCGCCATGAACCTGAAATTGCAGAGAAATTGCGTTTGGTCAGCGGTCACCCTTTTGAGGTCAATTTTATACCTCATTTGTTGCCTGTTAGTCGTGGAATGTTAGTGAGTTCTTATTTACAGACCAATGAAATGATTGATGCAAAAGCGGTTTTAAGTGCATTTTATAGCGAAGCGCGCTTTGTCCGGTTACGTGAAAATCCTGTCGATATCAAATCCACAGCCGGTACCAATTTTTGCGATATTTTTGTCACTCAAAAAGGCAAATCCATTTTTGTCTCTTCCAGTATCGACAATCTTTTACGCGGTGCTTCTTCTCAAGCAGTCGTCAATGCTAATTTAATGTGTGGTTTCGATGAAGCCGCAGGTATTCCTATTATCGCGTATGTCCCCTAATTTGATTATTCAAGAAGGAGCGCTTTTTATTGCTGATGCCCATGACTCAGATGAGCGTTCTTTCTTCTTTGATTTCCTTTTACATGTAAAGCAAAATCCTCCACCCCAACTTTTTTTAATGGGCGATATGTTCGACCTTTTGGTCGGTAGCGTTACGCATGGGGTTCAACAATATCAATGCTATATTGACCTGATTGATGCGATAGGGAACAGCTGTGAAATTTACTATTTTGAAGGCAATCACGATTTTGATCTCTCAAAACTTTTTCACCATGTAAAGGTAATTCCCATTGAAGCACAACCGCTTACATGTAAACTTCCCAGTGGTAAAACGTGTTTGCTGTTGCACGGTGACAAATATGGTATGACACTTATTAACCGTGTTTATACAGCAATGATTCGCAATCAAACGATTTTAAAACTACTCAATTCTATCGATGAAAAAACGCAGTCTTCAATCTCCAAAAAGATTCAAAGAGAGCAGAAAACTAAAAAATTGTGTAAGCGTATTGAAAATTTTACAACGCAAATACAACAGAAGCTTACTTTATACCCAAAAACAGATGTCATTGCCGAGGGGCATTACCATCAGAATGTCGATTTTATGGTCTCTAACGTCCATTATGTAAATTTTCCTTCTTTTGCGTGCAATCAAAGCTATTTTAGTGTACAATCCTCACCAGAGACAGAATTTGCGCAACAGCAATTTAGGTCATGTCCAACTCAATAAGGGGCAGCAATGGCTAAAGAAAGTATTTTAAAAGTAGGCTCCAATGAAATGGAGCTAGTGGACTTCCGTATTTTTAAAAAGGAAGAGAAGGGTGTGTATGAGGGAATTTATGGCGTGAATGTCGCCAAAGTTCGCGAGATTATCAAAATCCCTAATCTAACAGAACTCCCAGGTGTACCTGAATACATCGAAGGTATTTTTGATCTTCGTGGTATTGTTATTCCCGTGGTAAATCTTGCTAAGTGGATGAATATTAAAGAACCCGATGATGGTTCTATCAAACCGCGTATCATCATTACTGAATTTAGTGACATTCTGATTGGTTTCGTTGTTCATGAAGCAAAACGTATCAGACGTATTAGCTGGAAAGACATCGAACCTGCATCATTTGTGGCGGGTATGGGCTCACTGGATAAAAGTCAAATTACGGGTGTAACGCGTATTGAAAATGATGATGTCCTTCTTATCTTAGATTTGGAAAGCGTGGTTCAAGCGCTCGGAATTTATCAGCCTAAAATTGATTTAGAAGACAATGAAATTCACAAAGTCGAAGGAACAGCACTGATTTTAGATGACAGTATGACTGCTCGAAAGCTCGTAAGCGATGCACTTAAGAAAATGGGTATGCGTGTCATCGAGGCAAAAGACGGTGTGGAAGGATTAGAGCGTTTGAATGACCTTTATAATACATACCATGACCGCTTGACAGATGAACTTAAAATCATCATTAGCGATGTTGAAATGCCTCAAATGGACGGATTTCATTTTGCAGCCAATGTTAAAGAAGATCCTAGGTTTAAAAATGTCCCTATCGTCTTTAACTCATCGATTAGTGATCACTTTAGTGAGATCAGAGGCAAAGAGGCGGGCGGTGAAGCCTATTTAACAAAATTTGATGCGTCGATTTTTTACAAAGAAGTTTCTAAAGTAATTAAAGCGCACGTGAAATCAGCACAATAGGGGTAGAACGATGGAAGATATTCAAGAAATTTTAGAAGATTTTTTGGTCGAAGCGTTCGAACTTATTGAACAACTTGATCAAAACTTAGTGGAGCTCGAAGGCAATCCCGATGATTTGGAATTGCTCAACAGTATCTTTAGAGTAGCGCATACGATTAAAGGGTCATCATCTTTTTTAAATTTTGATGTTTTGACACGCTTAACACATCATATGGAAGATGTCCTCAACAAAGCGCGCCATGGTGATTTGAAGCTGACACCGGATGTCATGGATGTTGTTTTAGAGTCGATTGATTTGATGAAAAGCTTACTTCATGCAATTCGTGATAATGGAAATGATACGTCTGTGGGCATTGATATCACAGATATCTGTCGTCGTTTGGATATTATTTCTAACGGTGAAGAGAGTGAAAGTGCAGAGCCTGCTGTTGAAGAGGCCAGCGCACCCAGTGAAATTGCCGTAGAAGACAATACCGATTATTCAAAACTCAGCGATCAAGAAGTTGAAGCTGAAATCGAACGTTTGCTTAAAATTCGTAAAGAAGAAGACCGTAAACGTAAAGAGAGTACAGGTAAAACTCAACCAGCTATCACAGCACCTTCTCCTGTTGCGACACCTTCTTTTGAAGGCTTAAGCGAGAGCGATGATAGTGATGAGGCACCTGTTGAAAAGCCTGCGGCAAGGAGAAGTGGAGCTGATGGCACAAATGCTCCGGCAAAAAAAGAAGCAGCAAGCTCTATGGAACAAACCATTCGTGTTGAAGTAAAACGACTTGACCATTTAATGAATTTAATTGGTGAGCTGGTTCTTGGTAAAAATAGACTTTTAAAAATTTATGATGATGTTGAAGAACGCTATGAAGGCGAAAAATTCCTTGAAGAGCTCAATCAAGTCGTATCGTCTATTTCATTGGTTACAACCGATTTACAAATTGCGGTTATGAAAACCAGAATGTTGCCAATTGCCAAAGTCTTTAATAAATTCCCAAGAATGGTACGTGACCTTTCACGTGAGCTCGGTAAACAAATCGAACTTGAAATTTCAGGTGAAGAGACCGAACTTGACAAATCGATTGTCGAAGAGATTGGTGACCCGTTAGTTCATATTATTCGTAACTCATGTGACCATGGTATCGAAGATGGTGCAACAAGACGTGCCAAAGGTAAGCCTGAAGGTGGACTCATCCAACTCAAAGCGTACAATGAAGGCAATCATATTGTTATTGAAATTACTGATGACGGTAAGGGACTTGATCCTGATTTGCTTCGTTCTAAAGCGATTGAAAAAGGCATGATTAGTGAGCGTGAAGCTGATGGCATGAGTGATAAAGAAGCTTTTGCACTTATTTTTAGACCTTCCTTATCCACAGCAAAAGTGGTCACGAACGTATCAGGTCGTGGTGTTGGAATGGACGTTGTTAAAACCAACATTGAAAAACTAAACGGTATTATCGATGTCGATAGTGAAGTCGGCCACGGTACGGTGATTAAACTCAAAATCCCTCTAACGTTAGCGATTATTCAAGCGTTACTTGTTGGTGCGCAAGAAGAGTATTATGCGATTCCTTTGGCATCGGTTTTAGAGACCGTACGTATTCCTCTGGATGAGATTTATACGATTGAAGGTAAAAATGTTTTACGATTAAGAGATGAAGTACTCTCTTTAGTCCGTCTTTCTGATATTTTTGGCGTTAAGCAAGTGTATGAAGGCGGCGAACATACGTACGTTGTCGTTATCGGTCTTGCTGAATCGAAACTGGGTGTTGTGGTAGATACGCTGGTCGGTCAAGAAGAAATTGTTATTAAATCGCTGGGCGATTATCTTCAAGGTATCGAAGGCATTGCGGGTGCAACGATTAGAGGTGATGGACGTGTCACACTTATTGTGGATGTTGCAGCACTCATGAATTTGGCTAAAGGCATTACCGTTGATATTAGAGCGAGCGCTGAGACGTCTGTTAAAACAAAAACAGTTCCAAGTGATTATGTGGTGCTGGTTGTGGATGATAGCGCGATGGATAGAAATATCATGAAAAAATCAATGGAGCCTATCGGTCTTACAGCGATTGAAGCAAGCAATGGACAAGAAGCCCTTAATATGCTTAAATCTGCTGAATACAGCATTGATGCCGTTTTAATTGATATTGAGATGCCAAGAATGGATGGTTATACGCTTGCCAGTGAAATTCGTAAATATTCAAAATACAAGAATTTACCATTGATTGCCGTAACGTCTCGTACCTCAAAATCGGACAGATTACGCGGTGTTGAGTCAGGTATGAGCGAATATATCACGAAACCATACTCTCCTGAATACCTTGAGAGTGTTGTACGAAAAAATATAAAACTATAAGTGGGGCGGACGATGAACGATAAACTCAATCAAATTATCCAAAAGCAACAAAAACAGGTCGAAGAGCCTCAGAAAAAAGAGGATGATGTTGTCCAACTTGTAGGATTTATTATCGGACAAGAAGAGTATGCAGTGCCCATTTTGAGTATTCAAGAGATCATTAAACCGATTGAATATACAAGGGTTCCAAGTGTTCCTGATTATATTCTTGGCGTGTTTAACTTAAGAGGGAGCGTCATCCCCTTAATTGATCTTAGACGCAAATTTAAGATGGACCCTTCAAAAGTAACGGAAGACACACGTTATATTGTGATGAAAGGCAAAGATAATACGGCAGGATTTGTGATTGATCGTTTGACGGAAGCCATTCGTATTAAAAGTAGCCGTATTGGACCACCGCCTGAAACAATTCATGCAGAAAAAGGTTTAGTCTATGGAATTGGTATGCGTGAAGAGAACATTTTAACGATTTTAAAAGTTGAAGCACTGCTCAAAAGAGATTTCTAAAGAATATGAAGAGCCAAACACACGTTTGGCTCTTTTACATGTAAAGTTACGAGTTGAGTAAATCAGCAACTAACTCAAAGTTGTTTGCACTCATAATATGCATTTTAGGATGTACTCTCTGAATCGTTTTGAACGCATCTAACGATAGCGCAAAACCGACTTTTTTCTCCTCTTCTTCACTGATTTTTTTCGCGTTTGAAAGCTTTTCCATCCATATCTCAGGGACATGAACACCTGGAACATGTGCTGCTAAAAATTGCGCGGTACGTAAGCGAACAATCGGAAAAAATCCCAAAATCAGTTGCGTTTGTTGCTCTTTCTTATCGGCAACATTTTTCGCCTCTTCAAAAAGTTCTAAAAGCATTGAAGCATTTTCAAGGCTATACACCGGTTGCGTGATAAGACCAATCGCTCCATGTGAAATTTTAGTTGCCATTTTTTTCATAAGATGCTTAGGGGTATTGGCATGCGCATTACAGACGGCAAAAGGGTAAATAGGCTTTGGTTGTGTTTTAAAAGGTTTTCCTGAATAGTCAATTCCCGCATTAAAACATTTGATAATATCTAAAAGAAGTGTGCTGTTACCTTCAAAAACGCCTTTTAAAAGCGGTTGGTCGCTGGCACTAGCAGGGTCTCCTGTCAGGCATAGAATAGTTCTTAACTCATGTTCATTTGCACCCAGCAGGTCTGATTGAAGTGCGATTTTATTGCGATCCCGCATACTCATGGTGGTAATAACAGGTTTTGAAAATCTATTTTGTAATTTAAGTGCGCCAAAAAGCGCATTGTATTTGAGTCGCGCAAGAGGATTGTCGGTTGTACTAAAGGCATCGACTTTTTTATCCAGTTGAAAATGGGCAATCTTCTCAATAATGGGCTCGAAGGTTGGTTCATGCATAGGCGTTGTTTCTAAGCTCAAAAAGGCCTCATGCCGAAGTTTTTCTATCACGTGTTCAATCATAAGCGTATCCATCGTAAATTTAACTTTTGATTATTATAACGAATTGATAATGAAAACGACTTAATCATGGTAAATAAGAAAATTAGGTTTATGAGTTTTATAAAAAATAACGTTTCCTGTGGTATAATTTTCGCCATTTATATTACTATTTAGAATCGCCTTAAGGAACTGCTATGGCATATTGGGTGTGGGATCCTGTATTTTCAGTTGGTATTGCCGTGATCGATAATCAACACAAACAATTAATCGAGTATATCAATGAGTTAAATAGCGCATTACGTTATAACGATACGCAAAAAGTTGAAAAAGTTCTCTCCTCTCTTATTGACTACACTCTTTCACACTTTAGTTTTGAAGAAAACTTGATGAAACAAGCAGACTATGCCATGTTTGAATCTCATAAAAAAGTGCATGAAGCTTTTATCAAACGGATCGATTTTTTTAAAGAAAGACTCTTTAACGGTGAAAATATTACACGTCAATTGATGACGGAGTTGCAAGTGTGGTTACTTAATCACATTCAGCATGATGATAAAGATTATAAACAAAGCGTGATTGCAATGCTCGAAAAAAGAGAGATTGCCGCTGCTAAAAATACGGCACAAGAGGGATGGCTAAAAGGTTTGGTCGATACTTTTTTTTAAAAATGCACTTTTACATGTAATGTGATTTATCTCTTCTCTTTAGAGCAAACTCCAAAATGATTGCACGTATCAAGTACCTTTTGAGTCTTTCTCTGTCATTTCCAAGCCAATTTTTTTGACTAAGCAAGTTAGTGTTATAATAAGAACATGAATAGAACAAGGAGTTATGTGGATGAAATTGTGTGTTTTTGACTTTGATTCAACACTCATGGACGGTGAAACAATCGACTTTTTAGCAAAAGAACATGGGGTTGTTAAAGAAGTGTCAGCGATTACTGAAGCCGCAATGCGAGGTGAGCTTGATTTTTTTGAGAGCTTAAGCACTCGTGTAGGACTCTTAAAGGGAATGAACGCTAGAAAAGCAGAAGCTATTTGTGCTAATTTGCCACTCATGAATGGTGCAAAAGAAGCGATTGCTGGATTAAAAGCCAAAGGATACACCGTTGTTGTTTTTAGTGGAGGCTTCCGTATTGCAACCACGCCTGCTAAAGAAATTTTAGGCTTTGATGCCGATTTTGCCAACGTATTGCATGCACGCGATGGTCATTTAAGCGGTCTTGTGGGTGGTGATATGATGTTTGGATTTTCCAAGGGCGACATGTTGAAACGAATACAAAATCTTTTACATGTAAGCTATGAAGACACCATTGCCGTGGGAGATGGTGCGAATGACATCTCTATGTTTGAATGTGCCGCTAAAAAAGTGGCTTTTTGCGCAAAACCGATTCTAAAAAATGCGGCAAATATTGTTATTGATGAGAAAGATATGCGCAATCTCCTCCAATTTATTTAAAAGAGTAATGTATGTATAGAGATGATTTAAAATTTTCATTGTGGTGTGATTTTGTTGAACGAAGTTTTTTAGAAGGCGAATTTGGGGAGTTGATTGAAAAAAATATTGTCAATGCGGCAACCAGTAATCCTTCTATTTTTAAATCGGCTTTTTTAGGCTCTGCGGCTTATGCCGAAGATAAAGCAAAATTGCAAGGCAAATCCTCGAAAGAGATTTACGAAGCTTTGGCAATTAGTGATATTCAGCTAGCGGCTCAAAAACTGCTTCCTTCGTATAAAAAAGGCGATGATGGCTTTATCAGCATTGAAGTGGACCCTTTCTTGTGTGACGATGCGCATGAAACGATTGAAGAGGGTAAACGACTTTTTCACGCTATCGGTTATCCTAATGTGATGATAAAAGTTCCTGCGACAGAAGCAGGTTTTATTGCCATGGAAGCTTTGTTAAAAGAGGGCATCAACGTTAATGCAACGCTCATTTTTTCTGATACTCAAACCCAAAAATGTTTAGAGGCTTTTAAAAAAGCCAACCATGCATTGGAACAAAAATTAATTTCTGTGCTTCCCAAAGCTGTGATTAGTATTTTTGTAAGCCGATTTGATCGAAAATTGGACGAACAGTTGCAAAAAATTGATTTTGTAACAGGACGTGTTGGTATTATGAATGCCTTACGTTGTTATGCACTTATTCAAAAAGAAGTGCTTTCTAATGTCCGTGCTTTGTTTGCAAGCACTGGAGTCAAGGGTGATAGTTTAAGTCCGGATTATTATATTAAAGAACTTTTGGTGGAAAATGCTATTAATACAGCACCTCTTGGAACGATTAAAGCATTTATTGCTTCTAAGAAAAAAGTGCAAAGTATTGAATTACGTAATGATTTAATTGAGAATTTTTTTAACTCTTTGGCAGCAAATGGTATTAAAATGAATGTTGTATGCGATGAATTGATGGATGAAGGCCTTAGTGCTTTCAAAGAGGCTTTTGTAGAGATTTTAGACGAACTGAAATAACAAAGGATCCCTATGGCAACAGCTGAAGTCAATGTGAGTGAACTCACCTTTGAGATGACCAAAAAGCTCAAATTTTATTTGAGTAAGCTGGTGGAACACAAAGGAAGCGATTTACATGTAAAAACGGGAACGACGATACGGGGTCGTATCAATGGAGAAATTGTTTCATTTTCCAAAGAGGCCTTAAGTCATACAGATGGATTAACCCTTGCAAAAGAGCTGTTACGCAGTCGGTTTGGCGAGCTTGTTGAGCGAAAAAATATCGACTTTACCTTCAAGCTCAATGACGACTACCGTTTTCGTGTCAATATGTTCTTCCAAGTCGATGGTGTTTCAGCTGTTTTTAGAACAATTCCGATGGTACTTCCTACGGTAGAATCTTTAAATCTTCCGCCTGTTATTAACTCGCTGTGTGACCTCTCGCGTGGATTGATTTTAGTCACAGGGCCTACGGGAAGTGGTAAAACAACAACGTTAGCTTCTATGATTAATCGTATCAATAAAACACAGCGTAAGCATATTATTACGATTGAAGACCCTGTAGAATTTATCTATAAAGATGAATCGTGCGTTGTAAACCAGCGTGCAATTGGTCAAGATGCTCTTTCCTTCTCGGATGCCTTGCGCGCCGCACTTCGTGAAGACCCTGATGTTATTTTGGTAGGTGAGATGCGTGATCTTGAAACCATTGAAACAGCGATGCATGCCGCAGAAACAGGTCACTTAGTGCTTTCGACACTGCATACTGTTGATGCCAAAGAGACGATAGGACGTATTATAGGAATGTTTCCTGGCAGTGAGCAAAACCGTATTAAAATGTCATTATCATCTGTTTTACAAGGTGTTGTGGCTCAACGTTTGGTCAAAACAGTAGATAAAGGACGAACAGCAGCCGTTGAAATTTTAGTGAAAAATGCACGTATTGAAGCATTGATTTTAGAAGGCAGAGAAGGTGAAATTCCTGATGCCATTAAAGAAGGCAAAGATGTTTACAAAACGCAAACATTTGACCAGGCGCTTTTAGGATTATATGCTGAAGGTAGAATTGAGCGCGAAGAAGCTATTCGGGCGGCGACAAGTCGCAATGATATTACGATGGCACTTGATTTTTACGATGCAGATAAAAGTCAAAAAGAGATTCGAAAGAGCGAAGCACCAACCAATGTACAAGAGCTTCGAGAATACGATAAAGACATTATTAGCCTCAAAAAATGACTTTAAAGAGTTTTTAGGTTTATTTGTATATAATAGCACCCTTATTTTTTATAAAGGAAAACTATGTTAGAAGGCATCATTAGAGATAGTATCGAAAAAAAGGCTACTAAAGCGCTTCGTAGAGATGGATATCTAATTGCTAATATTTACGGTAAGGGTGAAGAAAACATCAATGCTGCATTTAAAGCAAACGAATTCATTAAAGCAGCAAAGAACAAAGAGACTCTTATTTTCCCAGTGAAAGTTGCGGGTAAAGAGTACAATGTTGTTATCCAAGATTACCAAAGAGACCCTGTAAATAGCAACCTTTTACATGTCGATTTACGTATAGCACTCCCAGGCGTTTTAACAAAATATCTTGTTCCAGTAAAACTTGTTGGTCTTCCAGTAGGTACAAAAAATAAAGGTGTTTTGATTCAATCTAAAAAACGTTTAACCGTTAAATGTACAGCAGAAAACTTACCAAATGATTTTACCGTAGATGTTAGTAATCTTGATGTTGGTGACACAATCTTGGTACGTGATATTCCTGTTCCTACAAATGTCATTATTGTCGATGAAACACGTGTTTCTGTCGCCGGAGTTATTAAAGCTAAGTAACGCTTTATGACGCTAATCGTTGGGTTAGGAAATCCAGATTTATTGTATAAAAACAACCGACATAATATCGGTTTTATGGTCATCGATGCTTTGCTCGATGACCTTCCTTCTGTCGAAAAAATCACAAAAGTAAATTTCAAAGGCGAACTTTTTAAAGCCCCTTCGATGCTTCTTCTCAAACCCTTAACGTATATGAATCTCTCAGGAGAAAGTGTACGCGCTGTGGATGATTACTTTAAACCCGATCAGATTATCGTTGTGCACGATGATTTAGATTTACCCTTCGGAACACTTCGTTTTAAGATTGGTGGTGGTCATGGTGGTCATAATGGACTTCGCTCTATTGATGCTCATATTGGACCAGAATACATAAGGGTACGTATAGGGATTGGAAAGCCTGAACACAAAAGTGATGTTGCCAAGTACGTACTTTCAGATTTTTCCAGTGCACAACGTGAATGTTTACCCGAAATGATTAGCCATGTCAAAAAAAGCATTAAAGCGCTACTCTCGGAGGATTTAAAAGAAGTTTCGCTACAATACTCCCTGAAACAAACATTGTGTAGCGGGGATAAGGTATGAGACTTTTTGAGAAATATATTGTTCGTAATTATCTCAAAAACTTTTTTGTTATCTTTATCGCTTTAGACCTGTTTTACGTCGGCGTTGATCTTCTTACCAATTACAATAACATTCCTGATTCTGCTAATTTACAAATTTTATATGCACTTTTTCAAGGCATGAATGCCGTGAATTATGTCTTACCTCTTTCGATTGTTTTTGGTATGATTGTTTCGTATTTTAGTATGTTAAAAACCAATGAACTTATTTGTATGTATGCTTCTAGTATCAGCCAAAGAGCTTTTATTAAACCCTTCTTCTTAACGTCATTGGTTATCACGTTAATTTACATTGGGCTTAATTGTACAGAGTTTGCGTATGCGTATGAATACAGTGCAAATTTGAAAAAATACAATCGTATCTCTAACAACTCTGAAGACCTTTTTTTAAAACACAATAACGAATATATCTACTTTAAAAAATTAGACCCTTTAAAACAAGTTGCCTACGATGTCACTATTTTTGAAGTGAATAGTATCGATGTTACAAAAATCATTCGTGCTACGGTTGCAACTTTTGCTCATAATCGTTGGATTTTAGATAACGTAACCATTACCAATAAACCGCAGGTCAGTTCATTGGATGACCCAGGTTTTAATGTTGAGCACATTGCAAAAATGGAAACGATGGAAGACTTTAAGCCCAAAATTATGGACAATGTGTATCAAAGTGAATATGCACTTTCTATTAGTGATGGTATTGATGCTTTACGTTTTTTTGATTCTCAAGGAATTAACACCAGTAAAATTAAAGCAACCCTGTTTTATCAAATTTTCTTTCCTCTTTTCGCTCCTTTTCTCATTATTATTTTATATTTTAAAGCGCCTATGATGGGGCGTTACTATAACGGTGCATTGATCGCAACTGCCTTTGCTTTTGTAACATTGGTTGTGTGGAGCGGACTCTTTTTATTAAGTCGTTTAGCTGCCAATGGTGTTCTTTTCTCCGAAGTCGCTATTTTACTTCCTATCGTTCTTATCTTTTTTATTGCGCTGTATTTTTACTCCAAACGCTAATATAAGGACACATTTAATCATTTTTTGTTGAACTTTTTGATAGAATGTATAAATATTGTTATCTTAGATAAGGTTCAAAATGACGAAATTCTCCGCATTAGCACAAAAATATGGTACTCCTTTATACGTTTATGATTTTGATACGATAGCGCAAAAATTTAATAGTCTTAAAGAAGTTTTCAAAGCACGAAAATCACTTATTTGCTTTGCTGCAAAAGCAAACTCCAATCTTTCCGTTTTAAAACATATGGCTCAGCTTGGAGCAGGATGCGACTGTGTCTCTATTGGTGAAGTGAAGCGCGCTCTTTACGCAGGTATTCCAAAATATAAAATTATTTTTAGCGGTGTGGGCAAAAAAGATGAAGAGATTGAAGAAGCGTTAAAAAATGATATTTTAATGCTCAATTTAGAGAGCGAAGAAGAGATGAACCGCGTGGAGCTGATTGCCCAAAAGTTAGGTATTGTAGCACGCATTAGTATCCGCGTTAATCCAAACATTGATCCTAAAACACATCCATATATTTCGACAGGATTGCATGAAAACAAATTTGGCGTGGATATTGAAAGTGCAAAACGTATGTATATTCATGCAAAAAACAGCCCATCGCTTGATCCTGTAGGAATTCACTTTCACATTGGTAGTCAAATCACGGATGTGACACCTTTTAAAGAAGCGGCGAATGTTTTAGCCAATTTATTACGCAACCTTAAAGCTTTAAATATTGATATTAAATTTTTTGATGTCGGCGGCGGTATTGGCATTCAGTACAAAGAAGAGGAAGTGATTCCTCCTTACGAGTATGCTCAAGCTATTTTTAGTGCACTCAGTGGATTGGATATTACGCTTGTTTGTGAACCGGGTCGCTACTTAGTGGGTGATTCAGGCTTCTTCTTAACGCGCGTGCTTTATGAAAAAAACAATGGGTATAAACGTTTTGTCATTGTGGATGGAGCGATGAACGATTTAATTCGTCCGAGCCTTTACAATGCGTATCATGGTATCGAAGCAGAAGGAAAAACAGGCGACAATGCATCTTTATGCGATGTTGTAGGGCCTATTTGTGAAAGTGGTGATTTTTTTGCTAAAAACATTGCGTTGCCTCCTTTGGAGCATGATGATCTTTTAGTGGTCAAAAGTGCTGGCGCTTATGGTTTTACAATGAGCAGTAATTATAATTCCCGTTCGCGTGTGGCTGAGGTTGCTCTTGAAGCAGGTAGTGACCGTTTGATTCGTAAGCGCGAAACTTTTGAAGATTTGATTGAATTAGAAAAAGAGTATTTATGAGTTATCTCATCGACGTACAAGGCACACTCATTGATGATGTGCATAAAAAGCCGATAGAAGGTTCTATTGCTTTTATAGACGCTTTAAATGAAGCAAAGATTCCGTATGTAGTGGTTACAAACAATACCAAAATACCCAGTCAAAAGTTTCATCAATTTTTATGCGATTTGGGATTTAATATTCCACAAAATAACTATCTTGACCCATTTATGGCATTAGAGAAAGTTTTACATGTAAAAGCGGTTCGTTGCTTTGGTGCAGAGGAATTTGTTGATGTTATGGCACAATTGGGATTTGAATTAGATGCTAAAAATCCAGAGGCCATTGTCATTGCCAGTAAGAAAGATTTTACAGCCGATGATTATGCGAGCATGATTGAGCTTGTGATGGGTGGGGCGAAAATCGTAGGGATGCACGCTACAAGTATTTACGCAAAAGATAAACGACGTTATCCTGGCGTGGGTGCTATTTTAGAGATGTTGCATTATGCCACTGGTGCGCAGTACAGTGTGGTTGGAAAACCCAGTACACTCTTCTATCAAGAGGCATTATCGCTTTTGCAAAAGCAAAGCGATGTGAAAAAGTTTGATGAAGTGACCATGATCAGCGATGATGCGATAGGGGATCTTTTGGGCGCTAAAAAACTTGGAATGAAAACGATTTTAGTTTTGAGCGGTAAGTGTCAGAGTGAAGAAGAAGTTTTACATGTAAAAGCTTCTTTAGATGCGATTGTACCGACAATTGGACATGTACAAAGGTAAATGTATGCAAGAAATTGATAAGTACCGAAAAGAAATTGATCTGGTTGATAACCAAATCTTGAAGCTCTTGAATGAGCGTATGGATTTTGTCAAAGAGATAGGTCGCGTGAAACAAACCAGTGGGACAGCGATTTATAGACCTGAGCGCGAAAAAGAGATATTGGACCGTTTAAAAGGGCTCAATAAAGGCGCTTTAAATAATAAAGCGATTGATGCTATTTTTCTCGAAGTATTTGCCGTCAGCCGAAACCTTGAGTTTCCAGAAAAGATTGCTTATCTTGGACCAGAAGGAAGCTATACGCATCAAGTGGCTGAAAGTCGTTTTGGAGCTATGGGCAATTATATTGGTGTGAGTTCCATTGAAGCTGTTTTTCATGTTTTAGAAAATGGCGAAGCAAAATATGGTGTTGTCCCTGTCGAAAACAATACCGAAGGTGCTGTGGGTGCAACATTAGATTGTTTAGGAAAATTTAGTTCTAAAATTGTGGCTGAAATTTACATGGATATTCATCATTCGTTTGCAACGATATGTGAGGATGTTAAAAAAATTAAACGTATTTATTCCCATCCTCAAGGTTACAATCAGTGCCGTAGATTTTTAGAAGAACATATGCTCTTAGGTGTGGAGTTTATTCCAACCAAATCAACAGCAGAAGCAGCACAAAAAGCAAGTCTTGACCCAGATGCAGCTGCGATTTGTTCACACATTGCCGCGAAGCTTTGTAATCTTCCTATTTTGTTTGGCAAAATTGAAGACAATATGGCAAATCAAACACGCTTTTTAATTTTAAGTGATTTTAAAAACAAAAAAGGGGTACATAATAAGACCTCTATTTTGGCAAAAACAGATGATAAACCAGGTGGACTCGTAGAGTTCTTACAAACGTTCCAAGCACAAAAAGTCAATTTAACGAAAATCGAATCGCGTCCAACCAAAGAGAAGGGTTTTCAATCCATTTTCTATATGGATTTTGAAGGGCATATTGATGATGATAATGTTCAACGCGTTCTTGAAGAGAACAAAGACCGATACGATATCAAATGGCTTGGAAGCTATATTTGCGGAGGATGATGGATGCAATTTAACAGTGTTTTAGACAATTTAAAAACATACGAGGCAGGCAAACCTATTGAACTTGTTGTACGTGAATACGGCATTGAACCTAAAGATGTTATTAAGCTAGCAAGCAATGAGAATCCAAGAGGCTGCAGCCCTAAAGTCATTGAGGCCGTACGTGAAGAAGCCGCTAAAATGAATCTTTATCCCGATGATAGTATGTACGAACTCAAAGAGGCGTTAGCTCAAAAATACAATGTAGAAGAAAGAAATATAATCATCGGCTCAGGAAGCGATCAAGTGATTGAGTTTGCAATTCATGCTAAAGCCAATGCTACGACAAAAGTCTTGATGGCGGGAATTACATTTGCAATGTATGAAATTTATACCCTCCAAACGGGAGCAAAAGTTCTTAAAACACCTTCTTCACAGCATAATCTTAAAGAAATGTTAGAGATTTATAAAGCAAATAACGATATATCCATTGTTGTTTTGTGTATTCCCAATAATCCTTTGGGCGAATGTTTAGATACCAAAGATGTGTATGCATTTTTAGATCAAATTAGTCCTGAAACGTTAGTTATCATTGATGGAGCGTACCAGGAGTATGCAGCCCATAAAGATGAGGCCAAAAGAATTGTTCCAAATGATATTATTACTAAATACCCTAACGCTATTTATACGGGTACATTCTCTAAAGCGTATGGTTTAGGTGGAATGCGTTGTGGTTATGGTATCGCACAACCAGAAATTATAAAATCACTTCTCAAATTAAGAGCGCCGTTTAATATTACCAATCTTACACTAAAAGCAGCAATTGTCGCTCTAAGCGATCAAGCATTTGTGGATGCTTCGGTGAAAGAGAATTTTGAAGAGATGAAAGTCTATGAACAATTTGCAAAAGAACTTGGTTTCAAAACGATAGAAAGTTACACAAACTTTATTGTTTTAGAGTTTGATGCGAGTAAAAATTCGGGTGAAATTGCCCAAAAATTGATGGAAAAAGGTATAATCGTTAGAAATTTGGGCTCATACGGTATGAACGCCATTCGTGTCACTATTGGAACACCAGAGCAAAACGCACGTTTTTTTGAACTCTTTAAAACAATTTACAAATAAGAGAAAGCCATATGGAGTTTAGAACACTTTTAAATCAGATAGCAACACTCATTCAAAATTTGACGTTACGTCAGAAGATTGTCGCCGCCGTTTCAATTATTGTTTTGATTGGCTTTTTAGTGTTTCTTATGCTCTATAAAAATACAAACTCCACTATGGCAAATGGTTACAGTGTTTTATTTGAAAACACTACTGCTGGTGATTCGGCACTCATCATTCAACAATTGGAAAAAGAGAAGGTTCCCTACAAAATTGTGAACGATGGAACGATTGCTGTTCCAAGTGATGTTGTGCATAAAGAGCGAATTGCTATCGCGGCACTTGGAATTCCTAAAAACAGCAAAGTCGGGTTTGAAATTTTTGATAAAACCGAATTTGGCGCTACTGATTTTGAACAAAAAATTAAGTACGTTCGTGCCTTAGAAGGTGAATTGGCTCGTACGATTGAGAGTCTTGGACCCATTGCAAATGCTAGTGTTCATATGGCAATTCCTAAAGAGACGGTTTTTGCACAAAAGCAAGCTACACCAACAGCTTCTATTGTTTTAAATATTCGCTCTGGTATGAGTCTTTCTGCCAAACAAATTCTAGGTATCAAAAATCTTGTTTCGTCATCTATCTCTAATCTTACGGCTGAAAATGTTTCCATTGTAAATCAAGATGGTGAACCATTAGGGGATAACGACAGCAATATTTTCCAAGGCGAACTTGTTAAAAGTCAGATGCGTTATAAAAAAGAATTTGAACATAACGTTGAACAAAAAATTATGAATGTTTTGGCACCTGTAATCGGAGGTGTTGATAAAGTCAATGCTAAAGTTACTATTGACTTTGATTTTTCACAACAAGACACCGTGAGTGAAATTTATGATCCAAATTCAGTGCCACGTAGTGAACAAAGTGTTGAAGAAAAACGCGAGGGTAAAGAGCCTCAGGATGTTGGTGGGGTACCAGGTGCGATTAGTAATATAGGTCCTGTTCAAGGCTTGGAAAGTACTAAAAAGAGTGAGACCTATCAAAAAAGTTCGACGACAACAAATTATGAGATATCAAAAAAAGTTATTAATTCTAAAGATGAATTTGCTAAGATTAAACGTTTAAGCGCTGCGGTTGTTGTTGATGGTAGCTATAAATATGGTGTTGATGCGCAAGGCAATAAAAAAAATGAGCTTGAATATACACCTCTTACAAAAGAGCAAATGGATGCCATTCGAGATGTTGTCAAACAAACCGTAGGGTACAATCAAGCTAGAGGTGATGAAGTTACGGTAAGTAATTTTGAGTTTAAACCTCTTTCCAGTGATGGTACAAGAGCTCCAACAAAAGATTTTGTTGAAAAAGTTTCAAATTACGTCGGACCATTAGTCCCTATCTTAAAATACCTCGTGGTAGCCTTTTTGTTATTTGTTTTCTACAAAAAAGTCATTATTCCCTTCAGCCAAAAAATGGTTGAAACAAAATTGGATGATTTCGAAGATGAAGTGGAGCCAGTTAAACTTGAAGATGAAGATAGTGTAGAAGATACATTAGAGAAGTTCAAGCAAGCGCGTAAAAAAGTTGAAGATCAGTTGGGTATTGGACAAGACTTTAATGAAGAGACACTTAAATACGATGTCCTTCTTGAAAAGCTGAAACACCTTGCTGAACAAAGAAGTGAAGAATTTGCGTCACTTTTGCAATCAATGATTCGCAATGAGGGTGATTTTGATACCCGCAATAGTTCAAAGGACCTTGGATAAAATGAAACTGACTGAAGAGCAAAAAACCCTTTACAATGAACTGACAATGGCAGAGAAATCTGCTATTTTGCTCATACAACTTGGTGAAGATGCAACGGCAAATCTTTTTTCTCATATGGAAATTGATGTCGTAACCGATATTTCAAAATTCATTGCCACAGCCAAAAATATTGATAAATCTGTTGCCAATGCGGTACTTGAAGAATTTTATGTTATTTTGCAGTCGAACCAATACATTAGAAGCGGCGGTATGGAGTATGCCAAAGAGATTTTGTACCGAACCTTTGGTGCCGAAGGCGCTCAAAAGATTCTTGATAAGCTCTCTAAGTCGATGGAAAATTCTCAAAGTTTTGGGTATTTATCACAAATCAAGCCTCAACAATTGGGCGATTTTATTATTAATGAACATCCGCAAACGGTTGCACTCATTTTAGCGCATATGGATCCAACCAGTGCGGCTGAAACACTCTCTTTCTTCCCCGATCAACTTCGCAGTGAGGTTACGATTAGAATGGCAAACTTAGGCGAAATTTCACCTTCGGTTGTTAAAAGAGTCTCAGCTGTTTTAGAGAATAAACTTGAATCCTTGACCTCGTATAAAGTTGAAGTGGGTGGACCAAGAGCCGTGGCTGAAATCCTCAACCGCTTGGGGCAAAAAGCGTCTAAAACAACGATTGCTTATATTGAACAAGCCGATGAAAAACTCGCTTCAGTGATTAAAGACATGATGTTTACGTTTGAAGATATTATGAAACTAGATGGTAATGCGGTACGTGAAATTTTAAAAGTAGCAGATAAGCGTGATTTAATGGTTGCTCTTAAGGGTGCCGCAGATGATTTAAAACGAAAATTCTTTGAAAATATGTCACAGCGTGCGCAAGAAGCTTTTGATGAAGAGATGAGCTTTTTAGGTGCTGTAAGAGTCAAAGATGTGGAAGAGTCTCAGCGTAAAATCGTTGAAGAGGTGCAAAAACTTGCAGAACAAGGAATTCTTCAAATTGGTGAAGCAGAAGAGATGATAGGTTAAACATATGGCAGATAACATTATTGATAAAGGACAAGTTGATGAACATGCCGTTCAACGTTATCGCTTTAAAGTTTTAGGGTCAAATGTTGCAGATGCAACAATGACGACACATTTAGGTGATGATCTTTCTCAAGAGATACTCTATACAGACGAGCCTCAAAAAGTACCTGATGAAATTGTAAATATCACGCGTATTGAGGAAGGTGCACAAAACCAATTTATAGAAGAGTTACTTAAAAAAACGGATGAACTGACATCGAATGTTGTTAAATTGCAAATTCAAATAGAAAAGCAAGAACAAGATTTTAATAATCGATTGACAGAAGAATTAACACGAGAGCGAGAAAATGCCTACACCCAAGGGTATCAAAAAGCCAAGGAAGAGAGTGAAGCATCCGTTAGCGATGTGAAATCACATTATTTGAAATCTATTATGCATTTGGATACCCTTTATAAAAGTATTGATGAACGTTTAAGCAAAATGGAAACGGAAATAAGTGTCACTGCATTTGAAATTGCAAAAGAAGTGATAAAAAAAGAGGTCAATAGTTCTAGCACACAAATTGCCGTTGCGCTTTCTAAAGCACTCCTCAAAGAGGTGAAAGATGCCAGTAAGATTGAATTAAAAGTGAATCCTAAAGATTTGGATGCACTGAAAGAACTTTATGCTAATGAAGAGAAAATTAAGGTAACATCTGATGATGCAATTACACTCGGAGGCGTTGTTATTTTAAGTGATGTTGGCAACCTTGATGGTAATTTGGCAATGCGTCTTGAAAAAGTGAAATATCTATTACAAGAAAATTAAAAAAGTATTGGGAAATATGAAACAGTTACGCGAACAATCTATTGAAGAATTAAATCTATTTTGTGAAGAAATTAGGCAAAAAATCATTCAAACTGTCAGTCATAATGGTGGGCATTTGAGTAGTAATGTGGGTGCAGTAGAATTGATTGTTGCAATGCATTATGTCTTTGATGTGAGCAATGACCCGTTTATTTTTGATGTAAGCCATCAAGCGTATACCCATAAATTACTGACAGATCGATGGGATACGTTTGAGACATTGCGTACGTTAGATGGTATCAGCGGTTATACAAGACCTGATGAATCTCCTTATGATTTTTTTGTAGCGGGACATAGTTCAACGTCAATTTCTCTTGCAGTCGGGGCCGCAAAAGCAATTGCTCTTAAAAATGAACAAAATAAACGTATTCCTGTTGCGCTTATTGGTGATGGTTCGTTAAGTGCAGGTATGGTGTACGAAGCACTCAATGAGCTAGGCGATAGACGCTATCCGGTTGTGATTATTCTGAATGACAACAAAATGAGTATTGCAAAACCTATTGGTGCCATTAGTAAGTTTCTTTCACAAGCTATGGCAGGAACGTTTTATCAAAAAATTAAAAAAACAACCGAACAAATTTTACAGTATTTGCCAGAAAGCGCAACCTATATGGCAAAGAAATTTGAAGAGAGTATCAAGCTAATAACCCCTGGTATGTTGTTTGAAGAGTTAGGGATTGATTATATTGGACCTATTGATGGGCATGACTTAGAGAGTCTCATTCGTGCATTTCAATCGGCTAAAAGTTTAAAAAAACCTGTAATCGTGCATGCGCAAACCCTTAAAGGCAAAGGGTATGAAATGGCCGAAGGATACTACGAAAAATGGCATGGGGTCGGACCTTTTGATGTGGCAAGCGGTGAAGCTATTAAAAAAGGTGTCAGTAAAAATGCAACGACAATGTATTCTGAAGCATTGATGGAGTTAGCAAAAAAACACGAAAATGTTGTAGGTGTAACAGCTGCAATGCCTAGTGGTACAGGACTAACACCTTTAATTCAAGCCTATCCAAATCGTTTTTGGGATGTCGCCATTGCGGAGCAACATGCCGTAACATCGATGTGCGCTATGGCAAAAGAAGGATTTAAACCTTTTATTAGTATTTATTCAACATTTTTGCAAAGAGCGTACGATCAAGTTATTCATGATGCCTGTATTTTAAATCTGAATGTCGTGTTTGCCATTGATCGAGCAGGCATTGTTGGTGAAGATGGAGAAACACATCAAGGTGCTTTTGATATTTCGTATTTAAGTGCCATTCCTCATATGACGTTAATGGCTCCTCGTGATGAAAAGAGTATGCACGCTGCTATTGAATATGCTTATACGCACCAAGGCCCTTTAGCCATTCGTTATCCAAGGGGTGCTTTTAGTAATTGTAGCGCATATGAATCGCCAGAATTTGAATATGGCAAAGCACAACTGCTACAAGATGGTAAGAGTGAAATTGCATTGATTGGATATGGTAGTGGTGTTGGAAAAGCTATTGAAACAGCAACTATTTTAGCAGAAGAAGGTATAGAAACGGCCATTATTGATTTGCGTTTTGTTAAGCCCTTAGATGAGCTATTATTAACATCGCTTGCACAAAAATACACCAAATGGTATATCTTTAGTGATAGTGCAAAAATAGGAGGAGTAGGCTCCTTGCTAATGGCTTTAAAAGAAAAAAATGCATTACATGTAATGATTAAAACGTTTGAATATGATGATGCATTTATAACGCATGGGGCTACGCATCTTATTGAAGAGCGATTGGGAATTAGCAGTCAGCAACTCGCTCACATCATTAGCAAAGAAAATAGTTAATTAATAAAAAATATTAGTTGAGTTTTTTTTAGCTAAATTGATTTATATTATGGAATTATTTGTAAAATATTTCAAGAAAGGGGGGAATAATTTATGAATGATTTCATTAATCTTCTTAAAACAAAAGAACTTAAAGCAACACCCCAAAGAATTTCTGTTCTTAAAGAACTTGATAGAAAAATGCATCCAACAATTGATGATTTGTATGAAGCTTTGAGAATAGAAAATCCTTCAATGTCATTAGCAACGGTTTATAAAAATCTTGCAACGCTTAAAGAAAAAGGTGTTGTTATTGAAGTGAATGTCGCGGATGGGAAAATGCGTTATGATATCTATTCAAAACCGCATATTCATCTTGTTTGTTCTCATTGTGGGGCAATTCATGATGTGGATTATGATCAAAATCTTTATGAGTATCAGACTGCCTTAGAAAAACAGCAGGGTATTAGGGTTTCGCGTATGGATGTAATAGCATCTGTTGATAAATGCGTTTTGTGTTCGTAAAGTATTAAGCTTTGAGGTTCAAGAGAATAGAACCTCTTGAACCTAAAGCATTGAAAAGATTAAAGCTTGTCAGAGTTATGCGCTAGATAATCTGCTACACCTTCAGTGCTTGCAGTCATACCTTTGTCGCCTTTTTGCCATCCAGCAGGGCATACTTCACCGTATTCATTTGTAAAGAGCATAGTGTCTATCATTCTTAGCATTTCGTCAATATTTCTACCAAGTGGTAAATCATTAATCACAGCATGTCTTACAGTACCATCTTTGTCAATTAAAAATGAGCCACGAAGAGCAACACCATCTTTAAAAAGAACATCATAATCACGAGAGATTTGTTTTGTAATATCTGCTACTAAAGGAAATCTCACTTGTCCAATGCCTCCTTGGTTAATAGGAGTGTTTTTCCATGCAAAGTGAGAAAATTGTGAGTCAATAGAAACACCAATTACATTGATACCACGATTTTTAAACTCTTCAAGTCTTTTATCAAATGCAATAATTTCTGAAGGGCAGACAAAAGTAAAGTCTAAAGGGTAAAAGAAAAGAACTGTACCCTTATCTCCAAAATTTTCATATAGATTAAAATTATCGACAATCTGATTGTCACCTAAAACAGCGGTAGCTGTGAAATTTGGTGCCTTATTGGTTACTAACATAGTTGATCCTTTAATTAAGAATTTTTATTGATACAGAAATTATACAATTAAATATATATAACTATTTTAACTAATAAGACTAATTCTATCCAATAAGTTTCAATCTAAGTTATGTTCTAAATTCTCCTAGTTTATGATTGAGATTTTCAGTCATTTGACTTAAGTGTTCCGCCGCTCCAGCAATTTCTTCAACGCTACGGCTATTTTCAGTGGAAATTTTATTGATTTCACTAATTTTTGTAATAATTGTTTCAATTTCACGACCAGTTAGAATGTAACTATCTACAGTATTTTCCGTAATTTTAGTAACGGAATCTATAATCGTAAAGCTTTCATGCAAACGACTTTCCACTTCATGTGCTGTCATTGCGAGCTCTTCGATTTTTTTTGAATTATTGCCCATTTGTTCACTTGAATTAACAATAGATTGTACGATGACATTAATGGTTGCATTAATTTCTACTAAGCTTTTTTGAGTGCGCTCTGCTAACTTTCTAACTTCATCCGCAACTACAGCAAATCCACGACCATGTTCGCCTGCACGCGCTGCTTCAATAGCAGCATTAAGAGCTAATAAATTGGTTTGATCTGCGATATCACTAATCACTGTTAGAACATTTTTAACTTGCTCTGCATCAACGCTTAATTGGTTTAATCTTTGTGCCAGCTCAATTTCAGTGACTGAACTCTGTTGAATTTCTTTTGTTAGTGCAATAACAGCATTACTTGCAGAATGCAAAGAATCATTTGCTTTCATCATGTCTTCTTTACTATTTTTAGCTTGATCAATGGAGCCATTCATCTCTTCACGTACTTGATTGGCTTGTGTGGTTGTATCAAGGACAATGCTCGTTGATTTCTCAACCAGTTTCTCAACCTGCAATGAGGTTGTTGAAAGTTCATGTGAAATAGAGGAGTTTTCACTAGAGAGGGATTTTGCATTGCAAATGAGAACGCGTACTTTTTCAATAAAATGATTAATTTGTTCACTTGCTTGCGCGATTTCATCTTTACCTTTGATTTCTAATTTACGGGTAAGATCTCCGTCTCCACTTGAAAGTTCTTTCGCTTTAATAATGAGGTTTAAAAGAGGTTTTGTAATAATCTGGTTGATAATGAGCCAAATGATAACTAAAATAATCATCGTCATAATCAATGAAGCGATAATAAGATTTGTACGTAATTTATCGTTGGCTGTTTGGAAGTCTTTTTCATTGGCTTTAGCTACCAAAACCCAGTTCCATTTATCAAATGGTTGAAAACTCAAAATCTTGTCAGCTCCTTCTTCTGTAATATGCAGCATTCCCTTTTTTTGTGCCAAAATCTTTTTATCAATTTCTGACGTAATCTTTGCGCCATCTAGATTTGGATGGATATCGTATGCTTCACTTTTAGTATTTAAAGCGTAGAAATAGCCATTTTCGCCAATTTTCATTTTATTAATTTGTTCTTTAAGTGTTTTTAACCCATCGGTGAAATTGTAACCTATAAATAAAATTCCTAAAATTTTATCATCTTCAATGATAGGAGAATAAACGGTAATATAATCTTTTCCAAAAAGACGAGCGTTCCCAACATACTTTTGTTTTTTCATAATGGGTTCATATGCGGGACTTTTTTTACCAAGATAGGTTCCCATTGCCCGTGAGCCATCTTCTTTTTTTAAGGATGTTGAAACGCGAACAAAGTCATCACCGCTTAAAGCAAAAACAGTAGCGACAGCTCCTGTTAAATCTGTAAAGGATTCTACTTTAGCAAAATTATTATTGAGTGTAAAACCACCTGAAGAGATAAGGGGTGTCTCTACGCCATTAACTTTTATTTTTTCATCAGGATTTAAATAAAAGCTACCAAAGCGTGATTCAAAAATGGTAAAGAGTTTTAATGCAGTATCTTCTAAGGCACTGTTGTAGACTTTAACCGTCTGCACTTGCTCCATAATATTTGCATTAATCTTTTGTTCCGTTTCTTGTTTAATGTAATTACTAAGATATAAATTGATGTAAAAGATAAAAGCAAAGATAGAGAGTGAAACGATTAAAACTTGTAAAATTGTTACCTTTTTTGCCAAAGAATTCATACATAACTCCGTATATAATTGTGTTTGAATAATAGTATGAAAAAAACGCTTTGGTAAAGTTAAATAAAAAACAAAAGTTAAATCTTTATTGACCTTTTTTAGATATTGCTAAAGAATTAAGAGAAAATATAGTTATTATTTTATTTTAATGAGACATAAGTGAGAAAGTTTGGGCGTGAATTTGCTAAATTAAATGATTGGCCTAATTTTTAACTAGCAATTTGGGTTTAATACCAATTTTAATTTAGTTTCGATATAGTTTTCTACGAGTAAAAAACACTAAGTGAAGGAGAAATAATGGCAGTAAAAATTACCGATATTTGTATCGCATGTGGTGCATGTATTGATGAATGTCCTGTTGAAGCAATTGTAGATGATAGTGATAATCCAACAGGTGCAGATATTTATTATGTATATGCTGATAAATGTGTAGAATGTGTTGGTCATCATGATGCTCCTGCATGTGCAGAAGCCTGTCCAACAGAAGGTTGTATCGTATGGGATGCTCCATATCCAGGCCAGCCTAGTCGTGATGAAATTGGTGCAGATATGAGAAAAGGCACAACTCCTTGTGCTGAATAAATTTTAATAGAGGAGTTCGCTCCTCTATTTTTTAAAATTTAATTGCTAGTTTAATTGATATTAAAAAAAAATTCTGCTATACTCCCACGTTCTAATTCCCTACAAATTATGAAATTCTAAAAATATTAAATACATAGGAGAGAGTTGTGGAAAGCACATTATCCATTATTAAACCAGATGCAGTTGCGAAAAATGTTATTGGAAAAATTGTTGATAGATTTGAATCAAACGGATTAAAAATTGCAGCAATGAAAAAAGTACAATTAAGCCAAGCAGATGCTGAAGCTTTTTACGCAGTTCATGCAAGCAGACCATTTTTCGGTGAACTAGTAAAGTTTATGATTAGTGGGCCAGTCGTTGTTATGGTATTAGAAGGTGAAAATGCCGTCTCTAAAAACCGTGATCTCATGGGCGCAACTAATCCTAAAGAAGCTGCAAAAGGTACTATTCGTGCAGATTTTGCTGAGAGTATTGATGCGAATGCTGTACATGGTAGTGATAGTTTAGAGAATGCAAAAATTGAAATTGATTTCTTTTTTGCAAGACGAGAAATTCTTTAATTCCTATGATTGTTGAATTCAAAAAAATTCCTTCAAGTGGAATTCATTTTGAAACGAAATTAGGTGAAATTAGATTTTCAGGGAATGCACAAAAGATAGGCAAATCATTAATCAAGTGTGAAGGGCGTATTCAAGGTACTCTGATGCATGCTTGTGACCGTTGTGCTGAAGATTTTAAATTGAGTATAGATGAATGTGTTGAAGTTTTTGCCAGCGATGGTCTGTATGTTGATACTGAAGGGGAAGAACTTTTAAATGTAATAGAATTTTTTGAAGGTTCAATTGATTTTGAAGTCATGCTTCAAAGTGAAATAGAAGCTTTCAAGAGTGACTACCACTATTGTGGACAATGCGAACAACTAAAAGGAGAATAAAATGGCTGTACCTAAGAGACGTGTAAGTAAAACAAGAGCTGCAAAAAGAAGAACACACTATAAAGTAACCCTTCCTATGCCAGTAAAAGACAGTGATGGCACATGGAAAATGCCTCATAGAGTTAACAAAACAACAGGCGAATATAAAAACTAAATGCTAACCATAGCGATTGACGCCATGGGAGGGGACTTTGGTCCCACTCCTATTGTTGAAGGAACTCTGCACGCGCTAAAAGAGCGCAAGTTTAAAGCCCTACTTGTTGGGGATACTAATGCGCTTAAACCTCTAATCCCCGATGAATATTTAGACAGTATTACTCTCATTGAAGCGACAGATGTTTTAGATATGCATGAAGCAGCAACCAATGCTTTAAAGCGAAAAGAAACATCTATTTATAAAGCTGTTGATCTTGTAAGAGACAAACAAGCCGACGCCGTTGTCTCAATGGGGCATAGCGGTGCTACGATGAGTTTAGCAACATTAAGAATTGGACGATTAAAAGGGGTTCTAAGACCTGCTATCGCAACCATTATGCCAACAGCAGTTCCTGGGAAATTGAGTTTAGTGCTTGATGTTGGCGCTAATGTAGATTGTAAAGCAGAACATTTAGTACAGTTTGCTGTTATGGGTGAAACCTATGCAAAAGATGTCCTAAAAATTGCAAAACCAAAAGTTGGTTTACTCTCCAATGGTGAAGAGGAAAGTAAAGGCAATGAGATTACCAAAGAAGCCTTTTTCGAGCTTAAAAAGTTAGATAGCTTTGTTGGAAATATGGAAGGCAATAATATTTTTGATGGTTCTGTTGATGTTATCGTTTGCGATGGTTTTGTGGGAAATATTTTACTTAAAACCAGTGAAGGTGTAGCAGAATCTATCACAAAAATCATTAAACAAAATGTTAGACGCTCACCTCTTGCAATCGCTGGTGCTGTATTAATGCGCAAAGTATTTACAGTGCTTAAGAAGCAAGTAGATTATGCAGAATATGGCGGAGCACCCTTGATTGGCATTAATGGTTGTGCTATTATAGGACATGGAAAAAGTAATTCCAAAGCAGTCAAAAATGCTATATTTCAAGCTATCAATTTTTCAAGTTCAAATATCAACACTGATATTGAGCATAAATTGGCATTTTTAGCGCAATAAAGGAGATTTGTGTACGCATCTTTAAAATCTATCGGAGCTTACGCTCCTTCTCGTATTTTAAGTAATTTAGATCTTGAAAAAATGGTTGATACGAGTGATGAGTGGATAGAAAAACGAACAGGTATTAAAGAACGACGTATTGCAAGTGACGAAGAAGCGACCAGTGATTTAGGTGTAAAAGCAGCGCAAATAGCCATAGAACGCTCAGGTCTTACTACAGAAGATATTGATTTGGTTATTTGTGCCACACTCTCCCCTGATCATCTTTGTATGCCTTCAACAGCATGTATTATTGCAGCAAAATTAGGTATCAATAACGTTATGGCGTATGATATTAGTGCTGCATGTAGCGGATTTGTATATATGCTTTCTATGGCGAAAGCTTATATTGAATCTGGCATGAAAAAAAATATTTTGATTGTTGGCGCTGAAAAAGTGAGTAGCGTTATTGATTACACGGACCGTGGTACATGTATCCTTTTTGGAGATGGTGCAGGTGCTGCTATTATCAGTGCGACAACCGAGCAGAATGAATCAATTATCGATATACATGCTTCTGCTGATGGTCGCTATGGAGATTATTTAATTACACCAGGTTGTGGTTCTAAATTTCCATGTTCCCAAGAAACATTAGATAATAAACTCAATTTTATTAAAATGAAAGGCAATGACGTTTATAAAATAGCAGTGAAAACTTTGACAAAAGATGTAGTTGATATTTTAGAAACGAACAATCTTAAACCTTCTCAAGTTGATCATTTCATTCCCCATCAAGCTAACTTTCGTATCATAGAAGCTGTTCGTGAAAAGCTTGATTTTCCTATTGAAAAAACAGTTCTAACCGTTGCAAAATATGGGAATACTTCTGCCGCATCAATTCCTATGGCAATCAATGAAGCCTATGAAGATGGACGTATCAAAAAAGGTGATTTAATGCTTTTGGATACCTTTGGTGGTGGTTTTACATGGGCAAGTGCCTTAGTCAGATTTGGCGGGGAATAGTCTAAAGCTGTTTTACATGTAAATTCAAAAATATCTTTTGTAAAAATACTTTTGAAAGAAGCTTAGAATCTTTACATGTAAAGATTCTTTATAAAATTTTATGAAGTGTGGTTGCTTTGCTCATCCATGCTTCCAAACTGCTCCAATCCTCTTCTTCAATCATTTTTTTAGATTTTTCAAGCTCTTTTTCAAAAATATCGATAGAATGCAAAAGATTTTTTCGATTTTGTTTAAAAATATCAGACCACATGTGCGGTGAGCTTTTGGCAATACGACTCATATCTCTAAAACCACCTGCCGCAAGCGATAAAATACTTTTTGGATCTTCTTGTCCCATTACCGTATTGGCCAATGCATAACTGATCACGTGGGGTAAGTGTGAGATGAAGGAAGCATGGTCATCATGCGCAATAGGATCCATAAAAACAATTTTCATACCAATATGAGAAAATATTTGAATAGCTCTGTTTTTATGTAAATCTCCGCTGTTATCAGTATCACAAAGCACAACAACTTTATCGTGATATAAATTTTGAATGGCAGCACTTGGACCAAATTTTTCGGTTCCAGTCATAGGATGCGCAGCAATAAAACGGTCTCGAATGCATTTTGGTACCGAAGCAACAATTTCTGCTTTTGTACTACCTAGTTCAATAATCGTTGTTTTATCTGAAACATCTTGCATTTCTTGCAGTGCTTTAATAATACCGCCAACAGGAATTGCTAAAAAGATGACATCACATTTTTTTATTTCAGCAAATGAGACAATATCAGCTACTAAGCCCAATTTTAAAGCTTCTTCGCAGTGGCTTAAATTGTGATCAAAGCCTACAATTTTTGAAACTAATTTTGTATTTTGAAGCGCTAAACCTAAAGAGCCTCCCATTAAGCCAAGCCCTACAATACCAACAACCATTTTGTCTCCTTCTTTCACCACGTTAAGTACCCTAATATTGCCTATAGTTAGGTTTAATAGGCACTTAATTCTAGAGATGGTATTATATTTCAAAATATCTAAAAATTATATTCTAGGGCTAATCAGTATGAAAAAAATAACTGCGTTGTCTCTCGTTGTCGCAACTTCACTGTGTGCGGCTCAGTTAAAAAGCCTCCAGTTTGATGGTTTGATCCACCTCTCCCCTGAGATGGCTTCGGAAATGATCGATATGAGATCCGGTGACTCAGTCGATATGGAAAAAATTGATAAAGCGATCAAAACACTTTATAAACAAAATTATTTTGAAGATGTGTGGGTTGAAGAGGTTAGTGATGGTGCTCTTGTTTTTCATGTAAAAGAAAAACCTGTAGTAGCCAAAATTGATTTTTTAGGTATTAGTGATAGCGATAAAGATGAGATTACTAAAATATCAGGCATTAAAAAAGGTGAAGTGTATGACCCTGAACGTGCTGAAGCTACAAAACAAAAAATCATTAAGTTTTATGAAGATAAAGGGTATTTTGACACCGTCGTAGAGACGAAAACAGAGCCTCTTACTGAAAAGCTTTCGATGTCGCTTGATTTTATTATTAATCGTGGTGAGAATATTGTTATTAAAAATGTCACATTATGCGGCTCTAAAGAGTTAAAATATAATGATATTGAACCAAACATTGCAAATAAAGCGGCAGAATGGTTACCCTGGATGTGGGGTTTTAACGATGGAAAGCTTCGAACTAACGACTTGGAACATGATTCAGCTCGCATAAAAGACACCTATATGCAAAAAGGGTACCTTGATTGTGAAGTGAGCCAACCTTTCTTAAAAACGTATCTTGATAGCTATACAGCTGATTTGGTGTACAGCATTAATGAGGGTGAACAATATCAAGTGGGAGATATTGCCATTGATGTTCCTGAAGGAATGATTGATACGCAAGCAATTATCGAATCCATGTTTCTTCATAGTGGAAAAGTATTCAATGTTGCGAAACTTCGTAAAGATATGACATTGATTGAAACAAAAGTAGCTGATCTTGGTTATGCCTTTGTTAGAATTATCCCCGATGTCAAAAATGACAAAAAAAATCATATAGCAAACATTACGTATCATGTCATTCCTGGTGAAAAAGTGTATATTAATAATGTGCGTATCGCTGGAAATAGTCGAACAATTGATAGAGTTGTAAGACGTGAAGTATATTTGGCCAATGGTGATTTATACAGCAGAACAGATGTCACTGATACGAAGAGTGCATTAAAACGTACAGGTTATTTTGAAGATGTAGAGATTAAAGAAGAACGTCTTAGCAAAGACAAGATGGATCTTGTTATTAATGTCAAAGAAGCTGCAACGGGTTCCATCGGTGGTGGTATTGGTTATGGCTCATCTGATGGTCTTCTTTTAAGTGCAAGTGTTTCTGATGGCAATATTTTTGGTTCAGGTCTAAGAGCAGGTATTGATGTCGAACGTTCAGACAGTGAACTCAATGGTGCGTTATCGCTATCAAATCCTCGATTGTTCGATTCTGTTTATAGCTTAGGTGGAAAAATTTACGCAGCGGCTAATGACTACTATTACTATGATGAGAAAAAGTATGGAATCAACGTAGTGTTAGGTCGTAAAATTGCACGCAACTGGGGTGTATCACTGGGATATATTTTGGAACAAAATAAACTTTCCAATGTTGATTCAACAATTGATCCAGATCTCTATACAACAGATACAACAATTAAAAGCTCAGTAGTTCCAGCTCTTTCATTTAATAATACAGACGATTACTATTTACCACGTAGTGGTATTGCTGCAAGCACGAGTTTAGAAATTGCTGGGCTTGGTGGCGATGAAAAATTTATGAGCAGTATTAACAAATTTGCTATCTACTATGGATTGCAAGATTTGATTGATTACGATTTAATTTTGCGTTATAAAGCACAGTTTAAATACCTTGCCATTGACTCTGCTGATGAGAAATATTCATACGGTGAGAGATTTTATATGGGTGGTGTGAGAACATTACGTGGATATGAATCTAATTCGCTTTCTCCCGTTAATGCCAATGGTACACTCATTGGTGGTAATACAATGCTCGTCAATACTGTTGAAATGAGTTTTCCATTGATTGAGCGTCTGAAAATGCGTGGAGCAATCTTTTTTGATTACGGTATGATTGGTGAAGATAATCTTGATATTAAGCGTGGTGGTACGGGTGTGGCTCTTGAATGGACGTCGCCTCTTGGACCAATCGGCTTGATTTTCTCACAACCCGTTATGGATAAAGCAGGCGATAGAACCGCTGCATTTGAATTTACAATCGGTCAAAAATTCTAATAATAATTTCTTTCAAGAGGGCTTGAGCGCCCTCTTGATTCTTCTTTCTTTTCAAATAAATTCAACAACTCTTTTTACAATGATTTAATGATAATAGCGAATGATGCAGGTTTGAGGAGCTGTTTAATTTGCTCTCTGGCAAGAAAAAGCTTTGATTCACTTTGAATGGTCAGCGTATGGTTTTGGTAGCTAAAAGAGGTATGACTTTGATGTAAATCAATATTGATAGCTTTAGCTAAAGAGAGTAAGAAACTTAACCAATGCAGCGTTGCAGTGTCAGGAAGGAGCATTTTATAGGTTTGTATATCTTCTTCACTGGGTAATTTATTGACATGATATTTTATAAGCATAGCAATCAGTATTTTCTGCTCGTGTGAAAATCCATAGTTAAGATTGTTGAGAATAAAATAAAAACTATGCAGTTGGTTTTGGTAAAATCCCAATTTTATACCGATGTTATATAGTTCGGCTGCAACACCTAACTCATGTTTAAAACAAGGATCAATCATATGAATAGGGGCTAATGCATCGAACAAAGAAAGCGCAATTTTTTTTACATGTAAATTCTCTTTTTCCATCATACTGAAACGATCTTTGAGGCTTCTCAAACTGAGCTTAAACTCTGGGCTAAATTTATGATGGTGAGAACGTAGTAAATCGCATAAATAAGCACCTTCTCTTATCCCAGCTCCACTGGTAATCATAATTTGGTTGGAGAGCTTTTTGGAGATGGATTGAAAAATAATGCATCCTTCACGCATGGTATCGTACCTGTCTTTGCGAATACCAAGATTCTTAAGACCTAAGACATCTGAAGTAACAATTGCATTGACAAAAGATTCGTGTTTAGAGATTTCATATTCAAATCCATGTACCGTTTTTAGAGGGTAGTTCGTACGTTCCATAATGATTTTTGAAAGAGAACGTAATGTTCCTCCAATACCGATGATAGTATTACATGTAAAACGTTCTGGAATTTTAGAAATTTCATTCTCAATGAATGAACGAACTCTATCTAATGGAACTTTTTTATCAAAAAAAAGCTCTTTAAGGCGTACCGTACCAATATTTAAAGAGACAGTCTCAACAATGAGACCATTCTCAATTTTGGCGAGTTCCGTTGAACCTCCACCAATGTCAATTGTGACAGCTTCTTTGATTTCTTTAAGATAGTTAAGCGCTCCTACCGCACCAAAATAGGCTTCTTTCGTACCTTCAATAATTTTAATATGAATATTTAGGTCATTGCGTATTTGATTGATGAACGCTGAAGCATTAGGCGCGTCTCGTAATGCTGAAGTTGCGATGCAAAGTGTTTTAGAGCATTGAAAGCTCTTAATAATATGCCCAAACTCTTCTAAAGCAGTATAGGCACGCTTGAGGGCGGGTTCTTGTAAAATTCCGCCATCATTATAGGCACCTTCTCCAATACGAACACGGCTTTTGGTTTCATTGACTAAATGAAATGCAAAGCGACTACTTTTCTCAAAGATAGCCATTCGAGCGGAGTTAGACCCTATATCTATAATGGCTGTTCGTTTAGACATTAATTGTCGCTGTTGAGTTGTTCGTATTTTAGTTTGAGTTCTTCAACACTCTCAATGTTATCAGGATCGGGAATAATACATTCAACCGGGCAAACAGAAATACAAGCAGGCTCATCATAGTGGCCCACACATTCTGTACAGACATCTGGATCAATAATATAAATCGGATCAGATTCTTCTATAGCGCCATTGGGACATTCGTCGCGACATGCGTCACATGCGATACATTCTTCCGTTATCATTAAAGACATGCTTACTTTCCTTCGTTAAAGTCAATTTTCTTGACGAGTTTATACACTAAAAATACTTTAACGAAATTTAAATAGTGTGTTTGCGTAGGGGAATAAAAAGTGTTGCACGAGTACCTTGCATATCTTCGCGGTTTTTGAGTGATATTTTAGCACCGATTGCATCTGCAGCGTTTTTTGCTAGAAAAAGTCCAAGTCCAGCGCCTGTTTGGTTTCCATAGCGTTTAAAGGGCGCAAAGAGGTCTTTACTCTCATCAATACCAATGCCTTCATCAATGACATGAATATAAAAGCCATCTTTGTTAAGATAGGCTTGAATCGTTATTTTGCCACCAATCGGAGTGAATTTAATGGCATTTTGAACAAAATTTTGCAAAATATGTACTAAAAGAGTAGGTTGGATAATAATTTTATAGTGTTTTGGAGTAATTTCTTCAATGATGTTTTTCTCTTCCATCTTCGCAAGAATCGTATAATTATTGATCTGTTCTTTTAAAAAAAGTACCAAATCAATTTCAACAGGCTTTTCAAATTGAGCTCCTTCTTGCCGCCCAATTTCTAAAATATTGCCAATCATTTTGTTCATATCATTAATTGTTTGGTTATTGCTTTTTAGGGTATCAATATACTTTTCAGATTCGCGTGGTTTTAAAAGTGTCACTTCATTTTTTGTTTTCATAACGGCAAGAGGCGTTTTAAGTTCATGCGCGGCACCAATAAAAAGTTCTTTTTGAGAATTCACAAAAATTTGGATACGCTCAACGAGTTTATTAATACTATTGCCTAATGGTTGAAACTCATTGGGTAATTTTTGTATATCAATTATTTGTAGAAAGTTTTCATTCATGGTTGCCAATTTTGTCGTTAAGGAGCGTATAGGCAAAACAAGCATACGTGAAAGAAATAGGGCATAAAAGAGAATCAAAAAGATGGCCGTTAGATTAATAATCAAAATGTTTTTGAGGATTTTATCCAGAAGCACATACGTATTAGAGATGTTTTTTGTAATGGAAATAAAATGATGTAAACGTTTTTCAAGCGGATAGTAAATCGTTAAAAAGTATTCACCATTATTTTCACTTTGCTCGAAGGAAGGAATATTTTGTTGATTGACTCGTATCGCAACACTGACATGCACATCAGCAGGATTATTGATGGAACTTAAAGAAGGATCAAAAATATTAATGCCCATACGTTCAACCGAGCTGGTACGCGACGTTGCAATCACTTGGGCTTGTTTCGTAAGTTCTTGTATGATATCTTCAAAAATAGAAATTTTGATGTAGTTATACAGGATGACGGAGAAGATGACAATTAGTGTCGCCGAAGCAGACACTAATTGTAATATAAAACTATCTCTTATACTTTTTTGGGAAAGCAAAATCTATAACCTCTTCGTCTTACTGTTTCAATGGTAGAGATTTCAAGTGGTTTGTCCATTTTTTGACGAATTTGGTTAATAGCAACTTCAATAACGTTTGGTGTAACAAGTTCTGGCTCTTCCCAGATAGCATCTAAAAGTTGTTCTTTAGATACGATTTGGTCACTGTGGCGAGCAAGGTGTGTTAAGACTTCAAACGGTTTACCTTTTAGTTCAATCTCTTGACCTTTATAGGTAATTTTTTCTTCATCTGGATCAATCGTAAGGTCATCAATTTTGATCACATTTGTGCCGCCAAAACGAAGTCTTGCTTCGATACGTGCAACTAAAATATCAAAATCAAATGGTTTACGAATATAATCATCTGCACCTGCTTTTAGTGCTTTGATTTCGCTCTCTTTGTCATCTTTTGCAGAGATAATAACTGCTGCTGTACGAGGAGATTTTTGTTTAATGAGGTTGATCAAATCAACGCCATCACCATCTGGTAACATCCAATCTGTTAATACGAGGTCATAATTTCGAATACCAATGTAGTATTCTGCATCTTTATAATTTTCGGAACTATCTGTTTGATAACCAAACTCTTGTAAGCCTTCTGCAATAGTCTTATTGAGGGTTACTTCATCTTCTACGATTAAAATTCGCATTATAAAATCCTTAATTGCTAAAATTTAAACGGGATTATACCACAACTTTAGCTAGATTTAAAGTTTTTTTAATGAAATTTTAATTTTTATTACGGCTGACTTTACGCGCAACCCCAACTATCGCATTTGGTAGGATGGAAGGTTTATAAATTTTTATCTTTAATGTGAGAATTTGAGGATAGAGATGAAGTAATTTTTGACTTAAATCTTCTAAGGCGTCTTCAATCAAAAAATAAGCCTCTTTTTTCATTTGTTCTTCAAGATAGAAGGCGATTTGAGCATAATCAATAAAGTTTTTTTGACTGTAGTTATAATTTATTTTTACATGTAAAATAACTTTTTGAGGAGACAAACGCTCCTCTTCTAAAATGCCGATAATCGTCTCAAACGTTAAATCCTTGATGATAATTTGCATCATTTTAGATAACTTTTGTCTCTTTGCCTTGAAATAGACGCATAATATTTGGAATGTGTTTATAGACAATAACAAACGCAATTAAAAATAAAGGTGCATGCGTTTTGATGCCCTCAATATCTGGATGAACGATAAACGATGAACCAATGAGTGCAATAAGTGCTAATAATGAAGAGAGTGAAGATACTTTAAGAACTTTCCCTGCTAAAAACCATGTGATAAAAGCGATAAATGTCTCAATAGGCAACATCATCAATAAAACACCTGCCCCTGTCGCAACACCTTTGCCGCCTTCAAATTTTAAATAAGGACTGTAACAGTGTCCGATAACAGCAAGAACAGCAATACTCCAAAGTGTCTCAATGCTTAAACCCATTAATTTAGCAACTAATAAAACAACAATACCTTTGAGCGCATCTAAAATGACAGTGGTAATTGCCAATTTTTTAGCAAGTGATGGATTGGTCTCTTTGAGCACTCTTAAAACATTGGTTGCCCCAATACTGCCACTGCCACTTTCTCTGATGTCTTTGCCCGTAAATTGTTTAGCGAGCAATAATCCAAACGGAATACCGCCGACAAGATAGCTTAAAATATAGAATTGGACGTTAATATTAAAGAGAAAATCCACATAGAATCCTTTGTTGAAATAAGGCAGTATAGCAATAATTTTGTTATTATTTCTTTAACGCTATAATGCGAAATTGTGATATAACCAAAGGATTTTACAGTGGATAATCAAGCTCTCAAAGAGGCAATTTTAAAGCTCAAAAAAGAGTTGCACGTCAGTATTGTGGCGCATTTTTATCAAAAAGATGAAGTGTTTGAACTCGCGGATTATAAAGGTGACTCATTACAACTTGCTCAATGGGCAGCTAACGATGCCAATCCTAATTTACTGTTTTGTGGCGTAGGTTTTATGGGGCAAAGTGTTAAGATTTTAGCACCTAACAAGCGTGTTTTAATGCCAAAAATTGCTTGCTGTGCAATGGCACGAATGATTGATGTGGATTATTACAACCAAAATATAGCGCTTTTGGAAAAAGAAGGACTCACAAAAGAAGATATCTTGCCTGTGACGTATATCAACTGTTCTGCTGAGGTGAAAGCGGCTGTTGGTAAAATGGGTGGCTATGTATGTACGAGTTCTAATGCGAAGAAAATCATCACAAAAGCACTGGAGAGCAATAAAAAAATACTGTTTGTTCCTGACCGTTGTTTGGGACAAAATATCGCAAAAGAGATGGGACTGAAATCCTGTGTTGTGGCAGATGGTACAGACCCAAAAGAAGCAGATATCATTTGTTACAATGGATTTTGTTCGGTCCATCAACTTTTTGATGTCGATGATATTGCTTTTTATCGTGAAAAATACCCTGATATTTTGATTGTGACGCATCCTGAATGCAAGCCAGAAGTGTGTGAGCTTTCCGATTTTGTTGGTTCAACCAGTCAAATTATTGATTATGTCAATAAACTACCGAAAGAGCAAAAAGTTGCAATTGGGACAGAATACAATATGGTGAAACGTTTGCGTCAAGAAAACACTTATATCCTCTCATCCACTAAACCAGAATGTCCGACGATGAATGAAACGACCCTTCAAGATGTCTATAATGTTCTTCTGAGTATCCAAGAAGGGCGTTTTGAAAACGAAATTACTATTTCTGAAGATACGCGTATATGGGCGCATGCAGCGTTGAATAGGATGTTTGAACTATGATTAAAGCATTTGTCAAAAAAGCATTAGCAGAGGACGTTGGCAGAGGCGATTTATTTGCGTTAGTGGGAAAAGACAGTTTTGCAAGTGCAAATATTATCTGTAAAGATACAGGCATTTTTGCAGGGCGTGATTATGTCAAAACACTCTGCAAAATGAATAAGCTAGATATTACGTTCTACTTTGATGATGGTGATGCACTCAAAAAAGGTGACTTGGTGGCACTGATTGAAGGAAAATCAAAAAATATTTTACGATGCGAACGCGTGATTTTGAACTTAATGCAACATGCAAGTGGAATTGCCACCAATGTGGCATCGTATAAAAAAGCATTGGAAGGGTACAGTGTCAAATTGCTCGATACGCGTAAAACAAGACCTCATTTGCGTGTGTTTGAAAAATATGCGATTCGTTGCGGCGGAGGCAATAATCATCGTATGGGGCTTGATGATTGTTTGATGATTAAAGATACCCACCTTCAAACCATTGATGATTTAAAACTTTTTATTGGGGAAGCCAGAGAAAAACTCCCTTTTACATGTAAAATAGAAGTTGAGTGCGAAGATGTCGAATTTGCAAAGTTTGCAATGCACTGTGGTGCTGATATTATCATGTGTGATAACATGTCTCATGTGGCTATTTCTGAAGTGGTGGCTTACAAAAATGATCATTTTTCACATGTTCTTTTAGAAGCCAGTGGCAATATTACTAAAGAAAATATTGTGGCATATGCTCAAACGGGTGTGGATGCTATCAGCAGTGGTAGTTTGATTCATCAAGCCGTATGGCTTGATTTTTCAATGAAAATCACACACAAAACACTCATCTAATCACAAAGGGTGATGCGTGGCTGATGACCAAGAAAAGACCGAAGAAGCCACCTCCAAGAAAATAGAAGATGCTCGAAAAGACGGTAATGTCCCTAAAAGTATGGACACCAGCGCTTTTGTTACGTTGGTGGTTGCTTTGGTGGCTTTTTTGGCAATGCTTTCTTGGATTGAATCACGTGTTGTCTATTTATACTACTATTATCAGTCTCTTATTGGCAGTGAAATCACCAAAGAAATCACCCTCCAAATCTCCATAATTACATTTCGTGAAATTATTTATATGGTCATTCCTCTTGCTCTGTCCGTTGCGATTGCTGGCTTACTTGCCAATATTTTACAAACGGGGTTTATTTTTACAACCAAACCACTCATGCCGGATTTTAGCAAACTAGATCCTATTAAAGGACTGAAAAATCTTTTATCTATTAAAAAATTAGTCGAAACGATTAAAACCATTTTAAAAGTAACTGTTGTTATGTGGGTGAGTTATTATTTTCTACTTGAATTTACCAAAGAACTTCCGACGGTTATCTATTTTCCGCTTTATGAACAATTGGGATGGTTAAAGTCGAAAGTATTGATTTTAGCTGCGGTGATTTTACTTATCTTTTTAATTTTGGCCTTGATGGATCTGTTGTTTGTTCGCTATACCTATTTTAAAAGCTTACGTATGAGTAAGCAAGAGATTAAAGATGAGTATAAACAGATGGAAGGTGACCCCAAAATTAAAGCAAAGATTCGGCAAATTCAAATGCAAATGACACGAAAGCGTATGATGCAGGAGATTCCGCAAGCAGATGTTGTGATTACCAATCCAACGCACTATGCCATTGCAATTCGCTATAATCAAGATAAAGAAGCGGCTCCAAAAGTGATTGCAAAAGGGACAGATTATGTGGCTTTGCGCATTAAAGAAGTGGCCATGAATTATAATATTCAAATTGTTGAAAACCCGCCTTTAGCGCGCGAACTCTACAAAAAATGCAATCTTGGAGAGTTGATTCCTGAAAATCTTTATAAGGCGGTTGCTGAAGTCTTAGCCTTTGTTTACAAGAGTTCTAAAAAAGCAAGATAATATACATATCAGCTAAAATTAAGTATAATCGCCCTTTTATCTCAAGGTGGTATCGAGAATGTATCAACAAGCGTGGAAAAAGATGCTTGAAGCAAATCATATCGTTATTGTTTCGCATGTGCATCCTGATGGAGATACGCTAGGTAGCGCTTTAGCACTCTATGAAGTTTTAATCCGAGCTGGGAAAAAAGTAACGCATTACAACAAAAATAAAGAATTACCAATGGTATATGACTTTTTACCTGGTTTTTCAAAAATTAAACATGAATTGCCTAAGCAATTTGATTTGGTTGTAAGTTGCGATTGCTCAACCCAAGATCGCCTAAAAATTCCAGAAGGCGATTATGAGATTATCAATATTGACCATCACATAACCAATCGCTATTTTGGTACGATAAACGTTGTTGTTGATCGTTTTAGTAGCGCAGGTATGGTCGTGTATGAACTTCTAAAAGCTAACAAAGTTGAGATAACAAAAGCGTGTGCAATATGTCTTTATACGGCAATAGCTGATGATACAGGTTTCTTTTTGTACGGTGATATGGATGAACAAACATTTACCATTGTGTCGCAATTAGTGAAATGTGGAGCCAATCCTCAAGATATTGCTTCAAAAGTAAAACGTCGTGAGCCACTCTCAAAAATCAGATTGATGGGGTATATGCTCAATCACTTTGATGTGTATGAGCATGGTACAATTGCAACAATTATTTTTGATAGAGCAACGCTAGAGGCAACCGGTGCAAAAAGACACGATACTAAAAATATCGTCAATATGCTACGCAGTATTGTCAATGTGACAGTTGCAATTATGATTTTGGAAGAGAATGAGGGAGGCTATAAAGTCTCATTACGTAGTAAAGATATTAATGTCTCAAAAATTGCTTTGGAGTATCACGGTGGAGGTCATAAAACAGCGGCAGGATTTGAAGTGCCAGCTTGTGACCCCACAATACTTCGAGACGAAATTGTTGAGAAAATTAAAAGGATAAATTAGAAATGAAAAAACAACGAAAATCCTCAGTAGCGGCACTTCTTTTAGGGCTGATTTTTTTAATTTTAGTCGGTGGATTGGCTTATGTCTATAATTCGAGTTTATTTGAAAGAGAAGCGCCAAAGATTATGCTTCAAAAAGAAATTGAATGGAATTTAAAAGACCCGATTCATGTTCAAATAGGCGATGAGAGTGGCATAAAAATGTTTAAAGCATCTTTGTTTGATGGTGAAAAAAGTGTGGATTTAGAGAGTAAAGTACTTAAAACGCCTGAACAAATTGTCGATCTTAATCTATCCTTCCCAAAAACAGGTTTTGGTGCAAATAAAAAATTGTTTGAATTAAGTATTGAAGCGGTAGATGCCAGTAAATGGAATTTCTTTTCAGGAAATCATGCAAGTGCTAAAGCCATTATTAAAGTCGATACGAGAAGACCTGAAGTAACCATTGTGGGAAGTTCGTATAAAATTATGAAAGGTGGCGTTGCTACTGTTATTTTCAAAGCTCAAGACGAAGCGATGAAATCGCTGTATATTGAGACAAGCTTTGGCAAAAAGTTTTATCCAACACCTTTTTATAAAGAGGGTTATTATATCTCTTTAGTTGCATGGCCTACTCGTGCTGAAAACTTTAGCGCAGCAGTGGTTGCTGTTGATAGAGCTGGTAATATTACAAAAGCACATATTCCATATTTTCTTCAAGACCGTAAATACAAGACATCAACGATTCAACTTGAAGATCGTTTCTTAGATGGTAAAATTGCCGACCTTGTTTCAGAAGTCGCACCAGAACGCTCTTCATTGGGAAGATTGGAAAAATTTAAATTTGTTAATGAAACGATGCGCGATGGTAATGAAGATGTCATATTAAAAGTAACATCGACGATTCAAACCGATCTAATTAATGGATTTTTCTTAAAACCATTTTATCCATTACGCAATGGCAAAGTTGTTGCAAGTTTTGGAGATCATCGTTTTTATGAGTACGAAAAACAGCCTACGAGCGAGTCTTATCATCTAGGCTTAGATTTGGCAAGTAATGCTCAAGCACCTATCCAAACATCAAACGATGGTGTTGTTGTTTTAGCACGAGAAAATGGTATTTACGGTAATAATATTATCATCTCACATGGTTTAGGCGTTTATTCTCTTTACGGTCACTGTTCAAGCTTCTTGGTGAAAGAAGGCGATGTTGTCAAAGCAGGCGATGTGATTGCTAAAACCGGTTTAACGGGTTTAGCTTTGGGCGATCATCTTCACTTTGGAATGTATGTTCAAGGGGTTGATGTAAGACCTGAGGAATGGATGGATGAAGTGTGGTTGAAAGAGAGTATCTATAGTATTATTGATTCAGCAAAGAAGATGATTGACAGATGAAAGTAACGCAAAAAAATGTCAGAGTGTTTCACATCGAAATTGATGATGAAGCAGCATTTCTTGATTATTTTAAAAAAAATAGCCTCCTTTTGAAGGAATTCTTTTTGCTTATAGAAGGGAATATTACACCCAAAATAGGCTTTTTGTTAGAACAAAGTGGGGTATGTTATAAAGACATTAATCAGTGTAATATACGTTTCGCAGGTATTAAAAAAGAGGCGGCTTTCGTTGATGAACCTATTCAAAAAGAAGCCACTCAAGAGATTGCAATTCAGACGAACGGTACGAAACAGAATCGAAAATTAAAATTGTACGATAGACCTATACGTTCCGGTGAAGAAATTCATGAAAGCCTCCCGATGGTCATTTTTGGCCGTGTGAATAGTGGTGCGAAAGTTTTTTGTGAAGAGAGCTTAAGTATTTATGGTATTATTGACGGATTAGTACAATGTGATGGCGATTATATCGTACTCAATGGCATCAGCCCACGAGGCCATCTCATTTTTAATGGGGAGATTGTGGAACGAGAGATGCTGAAAGAAAATATTCTTCAAAAAATTGTTATGCGTGAACATGTGTTGGAGATAAAGGAAGTTGTGTGAAACAAACAACATTGGCTAGAGCTGTAAGTGGCATCGGCATAGGGCTTCATAAAGGTGAGCCTATTCAAATGCACTTAGAACCACTTGAAGCAAATAACGGAATACTTTTTTACAGAAGTGATGTTGGTCTCTTAGTCAAAGCAACACCTGAGAATGTTGTTAATACTCAGATGGCAACAGTCATTGGTAATTCAAGTGCCTATATTTCAACAATTGAGCATTTGCTCTCAGCAATTTATGCCTATGGTATTGATAACGTTCGTGTTGTTTTAGACGGTCCAGAGGTTCCCGTGATGGATGGAAGTAGCGCTAGTTTTTGTATGATGCTTGATGAAGCAGGTATTAGAAAGCTTGATGAAACAAAGCATGTGCTTATTATTAAAAAAGAAATTGAAGTATCCGATGGCAAAAAATTTGCGCGAGTCACTCCTAGTTTGAAACCAAGTTATAGTTTTGTGATTGAGTTTAATCATCCTGCTATTGGCAGACAAGAGTACGGTTTTGAGTTTAGCAAAAAGAATTTTATTGAAGAGATAGCACGTGCAAGAACATTTGGATTTCTAAAAGACGCACAAATGCTACGTTCTAGAGGACTTGCACTTGGCGGTTCACTAGACAACGCTGTGGTTATGGATGATCATAAAATTCTTAATCCAGAAGGGTTACGTTTTTCCAATGAGTTTGTTCGCCATAAAATTTTGGACGCCATTGGTGATTTATCATTGCTCGGAGCACCTTTTGTGGGAGATTATAGCTCTTTTGCAGGTAGTCACAATCTGAATCATGAATTGACTAAGGCTATATTAAGTGATCCAAGTAATTATGAAATTAGAGCGCTCAGCCCAGAAAAAGCACAAGAGTTTGAAAAGGTCTACGCATAAAAAAAATTGTTGATATTGTTGTTATTTCACTTGCATCTCCTTTGCAAATTGGCGTTTATAGTGATAACCATTTAATTAAAAATTATCAAACGACAGAACAAACCAGTGAAGTACTCCCTATTCTTTTTGCAACGATCCTCGAAGATTATAGCCCAGCTAGACTCTTTTTTGCACGAGGCCCTGGAAGTTTTATGGCGATTAAAATTAGTTATATTTTTTTAAAAACACTTAGTTTGAGTCTTAATATTCCACTATTTGCCTGTGATGGATTTGTACTGAATAATAATAAACCCATTAAAGCAATGCGAAATCTCTATTTTGTTAAAGAGAATCATGAGATTGTGACACGGCATTTTGATGATAATATTGAGCAAAATTTTCAGTTACCTACTGAGTTAAATCCTTCACAATTTAGTGATGAGATAGAGCCTCTTTATATGTTACCAGCAGTTTAGGAGAAAAATAGGTGAAGATAAAAATACCAGCAACCAGTGCTAATCTAGGACCAGGATTTGATTGTTTGGGTCTTGCGATTGCACTTTACAATGAGGTATCTATAAAACCTGCTAGTTATCAGAGTATCTCTGTGAAAGGCGAAGGTGAAGAGAACGTCAAGCTTAAAAATAACAATATTTTTGTTTCCATTTTTTATGAAATTTATCAAGAACTGGTCGGTAAAAAAGATCCTTTCCGATTTGAGTTTTATAACAATATACCATTTTCAAGAGGGCTTGGTAGTAGCTCGGCTGTGATTGTGGGTGCTATTGCAAGCGCCTATGAAATGGCAGGAATTAAAGCCAGTAGAGAGACTATCTTAAATAAAGCGTTGATTTATGAAACACATCCTGACAATATCGCTCCTGCCGTGTATGGTGGCTTTACAAGTTCTGTTGTCGAGAACAATAAAGTAAAAACACTTCAAAAGAAGCTCAGTGATAAATTAAAAGTAGTGATGGTGATTCCAGATCGTCCCATGTCTACTGCACATTCAAGAACATTGTTGCCCAAGTCATATATGATGAAAAATGTTGTTTACAATCTTTCGCGCGCTTCAATGTTGTGTGCGGCTTTTTTTAGTGAAAATTGGGAGTATTTAAGGGTTGCCTCAAAAGATTGCATGCATGAGCATCGTCGTATGAAGCAAATGCGGGAACTTTTTGATGTAAGGGATATGGCGTTAAAAAATGGCGCTTTGATGAGTACTCTATCAGGCAGTGGGTCATCTTTTTTTAATTTAGTGAAAGCAGAAGATGCAACAAAAATTGCTACAGCACTTAAAAAAAGTTTTGAAATGTTTAGAGTGGAAATTTTTGAGCTGGATAATAACGGCTTTGAAATTGTACAAAGCTGAAAAACAGCTAAATTTTGATATAATCAGGCGCAAAAATGAGTCAACCGATACGAATGTGCATTGTTTGTAGGCAAAGAGCTTTACAAGAAAAATTACAAAGATTGCAGATCATTAGCGGTGAACTCGTACTCTTTTCCAAGATAGGAAGAAGTTTTTATATCTGCAAGGCATGTATGGAAAGCAATGAAAAGAAAGTTGTGAAAATACTCAACAATAAATGCAAAACAAATCACAAGACAATGATGGAATTTGGTAAAATTTTTAAGGAGATAGGCACGAATGGATAAGGTTCGCATAACCGAGATAGCAAAAGAATTGGGGATGAAAAATAAAGATATTATCGAAAAAGCGATGGATATCGGACTTGATGCAAAAGCCCCTTCAAGTTCAATCAGTACGGAAGATGCCGAGAAATTAATTAACTACGTTTTAACAGGAGACAATACTACGGCACAAACTGCAAAGCCCGCCGTAGAAACAGCACCTGTCAAAGTTGCAGAAGTTAAAAAAGTTGAGGTACAAGAAATTCCTGTGATTGAAAAGCCTAAAGCCGTAGAAGCAACTCTCCCTAAAACAAAGACACTCAAAGAAAAAGAACGTGAGCTAGGCAATAGTGAACCTAAAGCAGAAGCATTATCGAAATCTTCTATGAACGCTGATAGCGACGAGAGTGATGAAAGCGAAGAAAAGCTTGATGCTACCAACGTCAGAAAGCGTAGAGGTCTTGTAATTGTTAAGAAAAAAAGACCAGAGGCTAAAGAAATCGAAGCCGATGAAAGTGAAGACGAATCTCCACGCTCTTATAATGAGAAAAGCACGGCTAAAAATATTGAAGCAATGTTTGCATCAAATTTTGCAGCCAGCGAATTGCAAAAAAAGAAAAAGAAAATCAAAAAAGTACCTGCTGAGAAAAAATCAAATACTGAAAAAATAGATATCGCTTTAAATATTGAAATGGCAGATACGAATATTGATGCAGAAGAAGAAGAGATGATTGTTCTTCCTGATCTTAATATGGGGCTACCCGTTAATGAAGATAATAGGAAGAAAAAACAGATTGATCCTAGTCAAATTCGAACCACTAAAAAAACAAATTTTGTTATGCAAGGAATTCAGCGTGTAGGTCGTAAGCGTCGCCGTCGTCCTACTCAGGTTCAAGAGAGTGAAGTTATTAGCGCTATTGAAATTCCTGAAGAAATCAGAGTATATGAATTTGCTGAAAAAATCAATAAACCCGTTGGTGAAGTCATTAAAGAACTTTTCTCCTTGGGTGTTATGTTTACCAAAAATGACTTTTTAGATAAAGATTCAATTGAAATTTTAGCCGAGACATTTGGCGTTAATGTGACAACAGTAAACGATCAAGAATCTTTTGATTATGTGAAAGCATACGACGAAGAAATTGATGCGAGTGAGCAAACCTTTGTTGAGCGTGCACCTGTCATTACCATTATGGGGCATGTTGATCATGGTAAAACTTCTTTACTCGATTATATTCGAAATGCAAAAGTAGCTGCGGGTGAAGCGGGTGGTATTACACAGCACGTTGGTGCGTATATGGTCGAAAAAAATGGACGCAATATCACTTTCATTGATACTCCAGGTCACGAAGCGTTTACAGAAATGCGTTCACGCGGTGCTAAAGTAACCGACATTGTTATCGTCGTTGTTGCCGCGGATGATGGTGTCAAACCACAAACAAAAGAGGCTGTCGAACATGCAAAAGCGGCAGGCGTGCCTATTATCATTGCTGTCAATAAAATGGATAAAGAATCTGCCAATCCTGATCTTGTGAAAGCCCAGCTTGCAGAATTAGGCATTACGCCAATTGATTGGGGTGGAGAACATGAATTTGTTCCTGTGTCTGCAAAAACAGGTATGGGCATTGATGAACTCTTAGAGGTTATTTTACTTCAAGCCGATCTTTTAGAGCTAAAAGCTGACCCAACACGTGATGTAAAAGCAACGGTTATTGAGAGTTCATTAGAAAAAGGTAGAGGTCCTGTTGCAACCGTTGTGATTGAAGACGGTACAATGAGAGTGGGCGACATTGTTGTTGCTGGTATTGCCTTTGGTAAAGTAAAAGCTCTTCTGAATGATCGTGGTAACCCTGTGAAAGAGGCAAAACCGGGTGAGCCGGTGGTTGTATTAGGACTCAGTGAAGTTCCAGGTGCTGGAGAAACACTGATTAGTGTTAAGACCGATAAAATTGCCCGTGAATATGCGAAGAAAAAAGCGGAATATTTACGCCAAAAAGAGCTCTCAAAATCAACCAAAGTCAGCTTAGATGAACTAAGCGATATGATTGCCGAGGGTGCTTTAAAAACACTTCCAGTTATTATTAAAGCGGATGTTCAAGGAAGCCTTGAAGCCATTAAAGGAAGTCTTGAAAAAATTAGAAATTCTGAAACAAAAGTCAATATCGTAAGTGCAGGCATTGGTGGTATTACGGAGAGCGATGTTGCGCTAGCTGGTGCTAGTTCAAACTGTGTGATTTTAGGCTTTCATGTGCGTCCAACAGGTGTTGTAAAAGAAAAAGCAAGAAGCCTTGGTGTTGAAATCAAAACGTATAATATAATTTATGATTTAATTGATGATGTCACCAATCTTGTAACGGGTATGATGGCGCCTGTAATCCGTGAAGAAAACATTGGTCAAGCAATGGTTCGAGAAGTTTTTGCAGTGCCAAAACTTGGGCATATTGCAGGATGTATTGTTACCGATGGTACAATTAATCGCGGTGTTAAAATCAGAGTTATTCGTGATGGTGTTATTATTTATGAAGGCAGTGTCTCCTCTCTTAAACGCTTTAAAGATGATGTGAAAGAAGTGGGCAAAGGTTATGAGTGTGGTGTCGGTATTGAAGGCTACACAGATATTAAGGTAGGCGATTATATCGAGAGCTTTAAAGAGGTTGAAGAAAAAGCGAAACTATGATGGATAAAAGTATTAAAATCCAACGAACAGAGAGCGTCTTAAGGGAGCTTATCCCTGAGGCACTCAGCACACTTCAAGATGAGATGTTGCGCGGAGTCTGTGTTGTCGATGTTGAATGCAGTCGCGGCAAGTACGATGCAATTGTTTATCTTGATGGTTCTATGTACGATGAAAAAGAAAAAAATTATATTGTCTCGCATCTTGATAGAGTCAAACGCCATATTCAAACACATTGTATGCAAACAGAAGGATGGTTTCGTTGTCCTAATTTTAGGTTTCGTTTCGATGATAGTTTAGAGAGACAGAACAAGATGGATGCGTTGTTTGCAAAAGTAGAAGAAGAGCTCACAAAAGGTAAGAAAAACGATGATTAATGTAGAACAAATTACAAAAATTGTAGAAAGCTGCGGAGTCTCTTTGTATGATACTGAAGTGGCAACGGAATTTGATAAACGAATCTTTCGTATTTTTATTACCTCTAAAGAGGGCATTAGTCTGGATAAATGTGAAGAGATTAGCCGTATTTTATCTCCTATCTTTGATGTGGAACCACCTCTTGATGGTGAATATTTTTTTGAAGTTAGCTCACCGGGTATCGAGCGTAAACTGACAAAACCTGAACATTTTGTAGCTTCATTGGGTGAAAAAATCAAACTCAAGCTTAAAGATAAAGAGAAGTTCATAGGAATTCTCGAAAAATTTGAAAATAATGTACTGTATGTTCTTGTCGAGGGAGAGTTAAAAGAAATTCCTCTTGAGTCAATTGATAAAGTACGAACTTATTTTGAATGGTAAGTGCATCTGATACATTTCTGATGCAAAAAGCGCTGGATGCCGCATGGGCATACCAAGTGCTTACTTTCCCAAATCCTGCTGTTGGGGCGGTAGTGAGCAATGATTTAGGTGAAATTATTGCGATTGGTGCACATCACAAGGCAGGTTTTGCCCATGCTGAAGTAATGGCACTTAAAGAAGCTTATAGGCTTTTAAGTGGCGATACAACACTCTCTTTAGTCGAAGATTCAACGCAAATTCATGCTTATTTATCCAAACACCACAAAAATCTGTTTCATCATTTAACATTACATGTAACGCTAGAACCCTGTCATCATTATGGTAAAACACCTCCTTGTTCACAGCTGATTCATACGCTTGGTATTAAGCGCGTTGTAATAGGAGCATATGATTCAAGTACACAAGCACAAGGTGGCGGTGTTTTCTTGGCGAGTCAAGGTGTTGATGTCAGCTTTGGATGCTTAAAAGATGCGTGTGCGTTGTTGCTCACACCTTTTACATGTAAAGAACAAAAACGTCCTTTTGTCTTTTTTAAAATAGCTTTGAGCGCTAATAATGTAGCAACGGGTGGAATTATTACATCGCTTAATTCCCGAAAAATGGTTCACTGTTTACGAGACCGTTGTGATTTGTTGGTGATTGGTGGTAATACGGTTCGTTTAGATAAACCTCTATTAGATGCAAGGTTATGCAACGGAAAAGCACCTGATATTCTTATCTATTCCCATCAGAAAGATTTTGATAAGACGATTCCACTGTTTAGCGTGCCTCATCGTAATGTTAGAGTAGAGACCTCTTTAAATCTTCTTCAAACTTATCAGATGGTAATGATTGAGGGTGGACAACAGATGTTAAATGCGTTGCATCAAGAGGTTGATTGGTATCTTATCTTTCAATCGCCTCATGCTAAAGAGGGTGAAGTGATAACGCTTCCAAAGGGATTAACGAAAGTATTTTCGCAACACATTGGCGAAGATACGATGAGTTGGTACTACAAACATGTTTGATGCTTTGTTCTTTTTTGAAATAAGTGTCGCATGTATGGCTGGTGTGGTGCACGGTATATTTGGATTTGGCTTTCCTATCATTGCAACACCTTTGTTTGCTCTCTTTGTAGACTTAAAAAGAGCAGTGTTATATACCCTTTTCCCAACGATTGCCACTAACATTTTTAGCCTCAAAAAAGATAATTCTTTTAGTGATATTTGGAAAGAGTATAAGTTATTAATTGTAGGTGTCATTGGTGGCAGTCTCGTAGGGACAAATCTTTTAATTCTCTCTAATAGTCCGTATTACAAATTGATTTTAGTTGCCGTCATTTTATTGTATCTCAATAAAACACGTCTTAAAATTTCAATCTCCCATTGGGTGAGAGACTACCGCCAAAGTATGATCTTTATAATGGGTGTTTTAAGTGGGTTTATTGGCGGAATTTCGAACATTATGGTACCCGTGCTTGTCATATTGCTTCTGGAGCTTAATTTAGAAAAAAAGCGCTTTATTGGAGTAATGAATTTTTGTTTTATTACCAATAAAAGTTTACAAGTGCTTTTATTTGGTGTTCATGGGAGTTTTAGCGTTGATAATCTTGGATTAATGCTTCTGTTTGTCGTCGTATCCGTTATCGGATTTAAAATGGGAAGTTTTATTCAAGATAAAATTGATGAAGGGATGTATAAAAAATTATTACATGCTCTTTTATGGATATTATCGTTCTATTTGGTTTACGCAACTTTTTACATGTAACGCGCATACTTTTGAGCTAAAAGCACTTCTGCTTGTTGGTAAAGTGCCGTGTGTGGCGAAGGAGTTGTTGCAATGAGGGGAGCATATTTTTCATACGTTTGCCAGACTTGCTTTGCTCCTTCATATTTACCTTTGCATGCCAAAGCCAAAGCCGTTGATGCATTAATTAAGCCTTTAAGAATTTTAGCTTCATCAGAATACTCAGGTAGCTTTTTAAGCCGATGCCACTCAATTTCTAAGACTTCATGTCCTTCTACAAATTCATCATTTGCGACAACGGTTAGAAAGTTTTCAATGGCTAAGGTGTTATTTGAGTTTTGGTTTGGGGCTGGTTCATGGAGATAAAATCCTTGTGCGTAATCAATTCCTAACTCTTTAACGATATCAAGAATCTCTTTTTTGTGGACAAATTCTGCAACAATGGCCACACCTAAATTTTTCGCAAAATGTGTAATGGCTTTTACCGTTGCAAGGGCGTTATCATCGGTATCAAGATTTTTAATCAATGAGCCATCTATTTTAATAAAATCTACATTCAAGCGTAAAAGATATTCGAAGTTAGAATAACCAGCGCCAAAATCATCAATGGCTAATAAACAACCATGGCTACGCACTGTTTGTAAAAATGTTTGTACTTCTTTTGAATCTTCAATACCTTCTGATTCTACGAGTTCAAGGGTAATGCGATTTTTTAATAAGGCGTATTGATGCAAGGTGTTGAGTAAAAATGTCGTTGTTTCTTGGTTGAGAATATCTTCTTTTGTGATGTTGATGGAAATATCGCAATTGAGTTCGAAAGCGGCTCGAATCCCTTCTTGAATAACAAATCGTGTTAATTGATGATAAATGTGCATACGCTTGGCAAGATCAATGAAATGAAATGGAGAGATAATGCGGCCATTGACATCAATTAAGCGGATTAAAACTTCATATTTTTTACGTTTAGAAGCACTTTTAAATAGAGGAACAATTTCCTGCAAGAAAATGGTAAAACGATTGTTAATGAGTGCATCCCTGAGCGTTTGATTCCATTCTATATCTTGTTGAAGGCGCTTTTGAAAACCTTCATTATCATCATAAATCACAAAAAACTTATGGGTATTTCTAGCTTCTTTGAGTGCGATTTCCGCTCGATTATAAAGGTAATCCGCTCCATTGGCAATACCGATACGAAGCGTAAGCGGATAGTATTTGTTCTCAACTAACAGTCCCTCATTGTTGAGGGTATTCATAAGATTTTGACACTCTTGGGTAAAAACATCATACGCTAAGATATGGTCACAGAAGATGGCAAATTCATCGGCTTGTAGATGAAAGAGCTGAAATTCAACGGGTAAAAGCTCTTTCGTCTTAATGGCAAGCTGTTGCAAGAAGAGATCGCCAAAATGTTGCCCATGCAGGGTGTTAATATCACGGAATCCACAAATATTGAGAATTGCCAAATGTGGGTCATGTGCATGTTCAATATTTTCCAATAATGTCTTACGACTAGGAAGTTCCGCAAATGTCTCTTTACGTAGATGCTCAACTTGTTCAAAGAGCTCTGTAATATCGTAACGAATCGCAATATACTCTTCAATATTTCCTTCCGCATCCATCAATGGCATGATGACAGACTTAACATAATACGAGGAGCCATCTTTTCGCCTGTTTTTGACAATGCCTTTCCATGTTTTTCCATCATGCAATGTATTCCATATCTCTTTAAAAAAGCTTGGAGGATTGTCTGGATGGCGAATGATGTTGTGAGGTTTGCCTATAAGCTCTTCTTTTGGGTAACCTGAAATAGCAACGAATTGTTCATTGGCATAGGTAATGATACCTTGAGGATTGGTTTTGGAAACAATCGTACTCTCATCAATCGCTTCTTTATAATGCTCCAACAAAAGTGTTTGTTGTTCATGCTCACAGATAAGTTCAGCAATTTCACCCAATTCATGCTGTTGCTTTGAGAGAGCATGAATATAATTGAGATTGTGCGTTCTAAGTGCCATAGAGATGTAATGGATAGGTTTAAAAAGGACTCTTTGGGTTAAGAGGTAAAAAAGAAAAAGTGCTATGAAGATAATGAAAAATCCAACGATAGCACTATAATTTTGGATATCAGAGATAAAAAGTAACACAGAAGGCGTATAGGAAAAAGAGATGTAGCCAATCGTATGATTATCAAGCGATTGAAGCGGTAAAGAAAATGAATCATTGTTTATAGTGTTACTTTTATTTACAGGGACAAGTGTTGTTTTACCTAAAGTAATTTTTGCTATCGAATCTAAAAAAGTGTGATCCCATTTTCGGGCTAAAAGCAAAAATCCAAAGGGTTTACCTGTTCGTTCAATATCGGATGATGCATGAATGGGAGCCAAGAAAAATTGAATAAATTCTTTGTCATCGTATTGAAAAAAATCTTGGAATAAAGGCTTGTCTATATTCAACGCTGTTAAGTCTGGTGTGATTGAAGTGAGAGAATTGTCTGTTTTTGAAAAAACTAACGTTTTATCAGGTGCATAAACATACACAGCATCTACATTAAATGTTTTTAAAATAGGCTCTAAATTGAGTTTGCTCCATGTAGTCTCTTTTGTTTGGATAAATTCAACCAACTCATCCCAAATGGAGTAATCATACACAGTCTTCTTAATGAGTATAGACTCGAGTTTTAGGACTGCTTGGTAGTGTTCGAACACATTTTTTTGCTCGATTTGGATTTGATGTTGTTCATCTGTTTTTTTACCAAACCACACACTTGTGATTAAAATAGTAACGAAACATAGGATGATTGCACTGTAAAATGCATACGTTTTTGCTATCTTCATGTTACGAGTATAATCAAAAGCGTTTTTAAATTTGCTTTATTTTTAAAAATAGGATACACTTTTTCTCCAGAAAGATGAGGTTCGAGTTCATCTTTGGTAGTATTTTGTTACGGCTCGTTAAATAGGCTCTCTAAAACACTCCAAAAATACTCAATTTTCTACTTTTCGACCACTACCGTAATGGAGTGTATTTTCAAAAAGGAGCTTAGAATGGCTTTATTAGAGGGAACCGTTAAATGGTTTAACAACGAAAAAGGTTTTGGTTTTATCCAACCAAATGATGGCAGCAAAGATGTATTCGTACACTTTCGCCAAGTAAATAGATCAGGATATGGTCGTGTATCTTTGGCAGAAGGCCAAAAAGTAACATATGAACTTGGTGAAGGTCCAAAAGGCCCACAAGCTGAGAACGTTACAGCACTATAATGTTTCGTAGGGGAGATTTTTCTCCTCTGCAAATGTGTAAATAAACTCACTGCCTTTCTCTTCTTTTGAATTCACTTCAATTTTAATTCCATACTTATCACAAATACTTTTGACAATACTCAGACCAATTCCAAACCCACCTTTAAAAATATCGCCTCTGTAATGACGTTCAAAAATTTTATCAACTTCTTTAATACCCACCCCTTGATCTTTAATACTTAGTAAAATGGCATCGTGCTGATGCATCAGCGTAATTTCGATGATACTTTGAGGGTGAGAATACTTAATCGCATTGGTAAGGTTGTTATCGACAATGCGCTGTAACTCAATGCGGTTCATGGTGATAAACAGATCATGTTCGATATAGCGCATCATTGTGATTCCTTTAGACGAACTCAAAGATTCAAAATAACGAATACGATCTTCTAAAAAAAATGAAAAATCAAGACTTTCTTGCGTATAGGTAATGGTTTTGTTTTTGATGAAGTATTCTAAATCATCGTAAAGTGTTGAAAGCGTCGAAAGGGCAGCCAGTGAACGATTAAGGCGTTTGTCTTTGTATTTAGCGCTTAGCCCTTCGATATTGAGTTGCATGATACCCAATGGGGTTTTAAGCTCGTGCATCACATCGGTAAAAAAATTGTTCATGCGTGTGGATGTTTCGATGTAGGGTTTTAAAAGCATTTTGATGAGGATATAAGAGATAATAAACATTCCCGCTAGAACAATGCCGACAATCACCAAAATATCAAAAATAACTTGCGAGTAGGAGAGTTTTTTTTGTACGATCAAATAGCTGACATGTAAAGGATTTTCTCTTAAGGCTTGTTTGAAAAAGAGCGAATGGTCATTTTTATAAAAGAAGGCATCGTCAAAAGAGGGGATTGGCTCTTGAATCAAGGAAAAAACGACACGGTTTGAGGCATCAAGTAAAGCGGACTTATACAAAATTGAGCGAGGGAAAATAAACGTTTTTTGCATGGGTGAAATGTCGTGAATGATTTTTTCGATTTCGTTGGCATACAAACGAAGTTCTCTTTCTTGATTAAATTGTGCCAAGCGCAATGAGGCTGAAATGTAATTAAGCGTTGGGAACGAGACAACGAGCAGAGTTAAGAATGTTAAAATTAAGGCAAAAACAAGAGCGTTATGGGTGGCATTTTTCAATTTTGTATCCTATTCCTTTTGCCGTAATAATGAAATCTTTATCGGTTTTGTCTCGGAGTTTTTTGATGAGCATACGGATGTCATTATCACCTACCGTCTTACCATCCCAAACGTATTCGTGGATGAGCTCAGTGGAAATAAAATTGCCGCGGTTCTTAACCAATAAAAAAAGTAATTTACTTTCAAATGCACTAAGAAGGATTTGCATCTCTTCAAACCACAATGAGTGGTCGCTCAGACGGTAGGTAAAGCCTTGTGAGAGTTTTATGTTTTCAAGTGTTGTTTTCAAATGATAAGCATTGAGGGTTTGCGAAACACGGTATTGCAACTCTTTGAGCGAAAAAGGTTTTCGGATATAGTCGTTACAACCAAGCTCATATCCAAGGCTTAAATTGTTAATGTCCGTCAATGACGTGATAAAAATAATCGGTAAATCGAGTTTGGCTTTACGAATTTGTTTTAGAATTTCGTATCCGTCGATATGCGGCACGCGAATATCCAACAGTGCCAGATGGTACTGGTTCTCAAACAGTGCGTCTAAGGCTTTTTGCCCATCTTCAAATGCATCGACGCCATATCCCATCTCTTCCAAAGAGTCTTGAATACTCTCTTTATAAGCGTAATCGTCTTCTAACAGTAAAATTTTCATCGAATCATAATCTCCTGTTGCGGTTGATGCGATGAAGGCATTAACGTTTTAATGTGCGTGCCTTGTGGCGGGGGAACCAGTGTGGCACGAAGTAACAAGGATTCTTTGAGTAGAGCTTCATCGAACCAAACACCAATGTAACCTATCTGTTTCGATTCGATGTCAAACAATGGCATAAAACCGAATAATGTGCCATTTTCTCTCGCAAATCCTTGCGAAAGAATTTCGGGAGTGAGAATATTTTGGAGCATATTGGCACATTTGGCAACACAGCTACTATTGACGACAACAAAATGGTTGATTTGTTCGTACTCTTTCATCCACGAACCAATTTCTAAAAATTGGTCGTTCATTAAAACAACGAAGTTAATTTTTTTGTCTTTTAGGTTTTGTGCGATGTCGTCAAAGTCAGTAATCACTTCTAATGAACCAATAAAGTCATTTTTATCAAATATGGGTGCTAATGCTTTAATATTGAGGCGCTTTCCCAGTTCGATAGCGACTAAAGGAACTTTAGTTTGATGTAAAAGAGCAATACCTTTGCGCCAGGATGCCAATTCGTTGCCATAACTCGCAAAATCCCAACTTCTGACCCAAGCATTCCCTTCACGTGTGTGAAATTGTACTTCGAGATGTTCCATTTGAAGGTATTGTTTGGTTTTTTTTATTTCTTGTTGTACGATTTCAAAAAGGATGTGTCGATTTTGTGTACGATACGCCTCTTTGATAGGTTCATTTTGTGAGAGCATCAAGGCGACGCTGAGTGCCAGTTGTTTTTCGTGAGAAATGAGCTCTTGCGTCAGATTCAAGACACTTTCAACGCTATTTTGGGCATCTTCGATATAAAGATTGCTGTTTGCCTTATAAATGAGAAAGCCTAAAGTGAGCATCGAGAGAACAAAAAGAGCCAAGAGAAGTGCAAAGATGCGAACGGATTTGATAGTAACTCCTTTTCGTAACATCACACGCATTATACCTAAAAATATTTCTCCCAGAATTGACGTTAAATTGACGATGAAAGATTATGATTACAACATAATAAATTTCTAAGGAGGAAATCGATGAGAAAGATGTCTTTAGTGTTGGCAGCAACATTTCTAACATATGCAAGCGGGCTTTTTGCATTTGATGTAGGGGAACTTGCTAAACGAAGTAACCAAGGATTTAAGCCAGTTGTAGTGAAAGATTGGCAAGCACCTGATGAAAAAACAATCCCCAATAATATGTTTGGTGATTATGTACGCTATGGTAAATCATTGATTTCCGAAACGTACAAATACATTGGACCTGAAGTAGCGGATAAAAAAATGCGTTATGCAGGCAATAATCTCGCCTGTAATAGTTGTCACTTAGATGCTGGTACGAAAAAATACTCTGCAGGTTTTATGGGTGTTTTTGCAAACTTTCCACAATATCGCCCACGTGAAAATGCGATTGGTACGATTGAAGAGCGTATTAATGGTTGTATGCAACGCAGTATGAACGGTAAGCCGTTGCCTGAAAACTCTAAAGAGATGAAAGCGATGGTGGCATATATGTACTGGTTGGCTCAAGGTGTGCCTATTGGTGCAAAAGTTGAAGGTACTTCTTTAATGAAGGTTAATCGTAAAATCATCATGAGTCGCGCCGCTGATCCAATTGCGGGTGAAAAAGTCTATAAAGAGTTTTGTGCCTCATGTCATGGTGACAACGGTCAAGGTGTTAAACGTGACGGTAAAGCCAATGGATATGAATTTCCACCATTATGGGGAAAAGATACGTACAATACAGGGGCTGGTATGTTTAGAGTCATTAAAGCAGCCGATTGGATTATCGCCAATATGCCTCTTGGTGCAACCAGTGACGCAAAAATCTTAACAGATGATCAAGCGTATGATGTTGCCGCATACATTAACGACTATGATAAAGTTCGCCCAATCAAAGCGAATAAAGAAAAAGATTTTCCAGACCTTATTGTCAAAGCAGCTGACAGCGATATTGGACCATACAATGATGACAAAAATCGCCATCAACATAAATTTGGACCGTATAAAGGCATTATTATTCCTGCCAAATAAGGACATTTTCTAAGAAGTGGCAGATGAAAGTCTGCCACTTCTTTTACATGTAAAACTTTTTATTTATATTTTTTCTCTATAATAGGTTCATCAAACCTTTAAAGAGTTTCTATGACACCTGAAAAATTACACACCGATAGCCAAACACTCCATAAATTTATTCAGCTCAATTGTTCTAAAAAACACCATGATGTTCCCAAAAAAGAGGGTGTTTTTGAAGTGAGTTTTCAAGAAGTAGCTTTATGTGAACTGCCTTACCATCTCTGCGAAGAGTGCGAAACACTTCTTTTTTATTCGTATGGAAGACTTAAAAATTGTCCGCATGATGATAAACCAAGCTGTCGCAAATGTCCTAATCCGTGTTACGATAAACCGATGTGGAAAAAGATGGCAAAAGTGATGATGTATAGCGGTATGCAGCTAGGACTCACGAAAATTCGCAAATTTTTCACTAAATAATGCTACCGTACCTCACGCATAAAGCATACATGAAAGAGCGCTATGGGGAAGCTCTTTTTAGTATCCCTGTCAATCTTGAATTTGGCTGCCCTAATCGCAACAGTGAAGGGCAGGGTGGTTGTTCTTTTTGCCCAGAGCATGGTGCACGCGCCGCACAAATCGCCGATGCTAAGAGCGTGGAAGAGCAGATACAAAAAGCACTCTCTTTTGCCAAAAGGCGTTATAACGCTCAGGCGTTTGCTTTATACATTCAAGCCTACACTGGAACGTTCGCTTCTTTACTCACACAAAAAGAGACTTATGCAAAACTCTTAAGTCTTTATCCTTTTAAGGCATTGCATATTGGAACGCGTCCTGATTGCTTAAGCGAAGCGACGTTAGTGTATCTGAGTGAATTAAATCAGCACATTGATGTTGTCATTGAATTAGGCGTGCAAAGTTTGCATGATGCAAGTTTAGAGCGTATCAATCGCGGGCATGATGCGGCTTGTTCTCTTAACGCTATTGAACGGTTGCATTCCAAAGGCTTAAAGGTCTATGCGCATCTCATCATTGGATTGCCAGATGAAACACCTGCAATGTGGAAGCAAAGTCTTCAGGGCATCATCGATGCTCACATCGATGGAATTAAGTTTCACAATTTACATATAATTTCAGGTACCGACTTGGCGCGTGAATATGCGATAAAACCGTTTCATCTTTTAAGCGAGTATGCATATGCAGAAGCCTTAATAGAACTTCTCCGTTATGTTCCTTCTTCCATACCGATTATTCGGCTCTCTACCGATACGCCTGAGCATGAATTGATTGCACCTAAATGGCATATGGCAAAAGGGCAATTTGGAGAATATGTGCTACATTCCATGCAGTACAGAGGCATTTATCAAGGAGATAAGGTAGACAATAAAAAGATGCACGATGCACCTACGCCTCAAGCAATCGTTTTAGAAGACGGTAGTGTGACGTTATGGAACGCCTTGTACCGTGATTATTATCATCCAAAAGCAGGAGCATATCGTCAAGCGAAAGAACTCTTTATTGAAAAATCGGGTCTAAAAAAACGCCTTGAGACAGGTGATGTGACTCTTTTAGAGATAGGTTTTGGGATGGGATACAACACATATCAGAGTGTTAAACTTGCCAAAGAGTGTGCTAAACATCATTTACATGTAAAAGCAATCGACCAAGATTTTATGCTCTTACATGCGAGCCAGAAGCTCTTGCAAGATGTTTTACATGTAAAGATGCTTCAAAGCCTTATTGAGACGAAAACCTATCAAAATGAGTTTGCTTGGATAACGTTAATTATTGCCGAAGCGCGCTATGCACTGCGTCAATTGCATGAAACCTTTGATGTAATATTTTTAGACCCGTTTCTTGAGAGCAATAACGCTTCTTTGGTTACATTGGAATTTTTTCAAACACTGCGTACACTTTTAAAGCCCAAGGGCGTTTTAGTAGCCTCAACGTCGCTCCTTGCCATTCAAAGTGCTTTAAGCCTTGCTGGCTTTGAAATAACGCTGGCTAATGATAATACGAGCGATATCAAAGGATTAGTGGCTACCATTTCTTCGTCGGCTCCAAAAGAGATTGGAAGACCTTATCGTGATATATACGGTGTATATAACGATAAGACAATTGAAACACTTCATCAAAAATCGTCAAACTAAACTGCAAATTAATCTAAATATTTACATAAAATTTACATACGTTTTCTAAGATACTTGCATAGAAATCTTAGAAAAAGGATGAAAGATGACTCAAATGCTTAGCAGAAGGGGCTTTTTAAAACTCTCTTCAACTGCTGCGGCTATTGCTGGATTTTCTAGCATCCCTGGAACCTTAGGTGCCATGGATGAAAGTAAAAAGCAATACAAAGGCAACACGAAGTTTACACCGAGCATTTGCGAAATGTGTACCAGTTCGTGTACCATTGAAGCACGTGTGGAAGATGGAAAAGGTGTGTTTATCAGAGGTAATCCAGCCGATAAAGCTCGTGGTGGCAAAGTTTGTGCAAGAGGAAGCTCTGGTTTTAATCAATTGTATGATCCACAACGTTTAGTCAAGCCGATTATGCGTGTAGGTGAACGTGGTGAAGGAAAGTGGAAAGAGGTCAGTTGGGACGAAGCATACACTTTCATTGCTACAAAATTAGGTGAAATCAAACAAAAATACGGCGCGCATACGGTTGCTTTTACGGCGCGAAGTGGCTGGAACAAAACATGGTTTCACAATTTAGCGCAAGCGTATGGCTCTCCAAATATCTTTGGTCACGAAGCAACCTGTCCATTAGCGTATGATTTAGCAATGGACGATGTGTTTGAAAATGGCGTCTCACGTGATTTTGCCAAAGCAAAATACATCATCAATCCAAGCCATAACGTTTTTGAAGGCATTGTTATCTCTTATGCCCGTCAATATATGGATGCGATGGCTCATGGCGCGAAAGTTGTCTCACTTGACCCACGTTTTTCAACTATGGCGGCTAAAGCCACAGAGTGGCATCCTATCAAACCAGGTCACGATTTAGCGTTTGTTCTTGGTTTTATGCATGTTTTAATTAACGACAATCTTTATAATAAAAAATTTGTTGAAAAACATTGTGAAGGTTTTGAAGAGTTAAAAGCCAGTATCGCTTCATATACTCCTGAGAAAATGGCCGTTGAATGTGACATTTCTGCGGATGTCATCAAAAAAATGGCACATGAGTTTGCCAAAGCGGCTCCGAAAGCCATTTTCGATTTTTGCCATAGAGTAACATTAACACCACAAGAACTTGAACTTCGCCGTGCGATTATGATGTGTAACGTTTTAGTCGGTGCAATCGAGCAAGAAGGTGGCTATTACCTCAATAAAAATGCAGGGTTTTACAATAAATTTATCGGTGAAGGTGATCCAAAAGCGCCAACCCTTAAAAAACCAAAAATTCCAGCATACCCCAAAGTTGAGGTACCAAGAATTGACCGTATTGGCGAAAAAGACAGCGAATTTTTCTTATGTAAAAAAGGCAATGGTATCGTGACGCTTATTCCACACGCCGCACTTGATGCGTTACCGGGCGTAGGATATAAACTCCACGGGTGGTTTATCGCACGGAACAATCCAGTCATGACACAATCGAATATGGAACATGTGATTAAAGCCATTAAAGCGATGGATTTAGTTGTGGTTGTGGATATTCAAGTTTCTGATACCGCATGGTTTGCAGATATTGTCCTTCCTGATACAACCTATCTTGAAAGAGATGAAGAGTTTACCGCAGGTGGCAGTAAAAATCCAAGTTACGGCGTTGGACGCCAAAAAGTGGTTGAACCAATTGGCGAGTCACGCCCAGGTTGGAGAATCGCAAAAGAGTTAGCAGCGAAAATGGGATTAGAGGCGTATTTCCCTTACAAAGATATCGAAGATTATCGCTTACAACAAGTGGGAGATAATTTAGATTTACTCGCAAAACTCAAAGCAACAGGTAGTGCAAGTTTTGGCGTACCGTTGTTATTACAAGATAAAAAAAGTGTCGCAGCATTTGTTAAAAAATTCCCAAGTGCGGCCAGTAAAGTCAATGATGAGGGCTTGTTTGATTTCCCACATAAAATTAAACTTTTTAGTCCTGAATTGGAAGCCATTTCTAAAAAAGGCGGTTTAAGTTATGAGTCGTTTAAATACAAAGAGGCGGATGAACTCTATTTTATCAATGGAAAATCTGCTGTACGTACCAACGGTCATAACGGTAACAATGCATGGCTTAACAATCTTTTAGACGACGCAGCAGTTTGGATTCACCCTAAAACAGCAGAACGTCTTGGCATTAAAAACGGTGATAACATTGAAGTCTATAATAAATACAGCACTCAAAAAGGCAAAGCCCTTGTCACCAAAGGTGTGAGAGAAGATACGGTATTTGCATACTTTGGATTTGGGCATGTGAGTAAAGATCTTAAACGTGCTTATGGCAAAGGTGTACATAGTAATGCGCTTTATTCACCGCATGTGTCAGCTAACTGCGGTATGAATCTGCATGTCATTGGCGTCAAAGTCAAAAAAGCGTAAGGGGAGGGAAAAACCATGTCAAAAAAATATGCAATGATCCACGATAACAACTTGTGCATCGGCTGTCAAGCGTGCAATGTTGCGTGCAGGTCTGAAAATAAAATACCAGAATCCGTTTACCGCTTACAAGTATGGGTTAAACAAGAGGAGTATCCAAATGGAAGTTTGGGGTATGAATATCACCGTCAGTCATGTGTGCATTGTGAGCATACGCCTTGTGTGAGTGTCTGTCCTACACAAGCATCGTATGTGAATGACGATGGTATCGTTTTAGTTGATAATAACTTATGTGTCGGCTGTTTATACTGTGTCGCGGCATGTCCTTATCAAGCACGTTACGTTCATCCTGTCACCAAAGCACCTGATAAATGTACATTTTGTCATGAATCGCGCTTAGGTAGAGGTGAAGAACCAGCTTGTGTCACCGTATGTCCAACAGACGCATTGGTTTTTGGCGATTTAAATGATCCAAAAAGTAAAATCAATCAAGTGCTCTCAGAGCGTCCAACGTATCGACCAAAAGAGAGACTTGGAACGAATCCAAAAATGTTTATTGTACCTAACCATAAAGGGGGGATCAAATCATGAATCAAATATGGGGCTCAATGGAGCAATATAACACAGTCGTATGGCATTGGCCAATAGCGGTCTATCTGTTCCTCGCAGGACTTTCCGCAGGCGCTATCATTTCGGCAATTGTAATTAAATGGATGAAAGGAAACGAAGTTACGCCATGGGATGGAATCATTAAAGCAGGCGCTATTTTAGCACCGGTGACTATTGGTGCTGGTTTACTCTTATTAATTACAGATTTAACTCGTCCGCTTGTTTTTTGGAGATTGTTGATTCATTATAATTTCGGCTCTGTTATGACCATAGGTGTTTTAGCGCTGTTCGCGTATTTCCCTGTTGTCTTACTCTTCTTACTCGGTGTGTTTAAAAAAGAGTTAATCGACGAAGGGCCGTTTAAATTTTTGGGTGTTTTTGCCACTATTGCCTTGGATTATGCGAAAGCTTTAGAAGTGATTACGCTTATTTTAGCAGTGGGCGTTGGAGCGTATACAGGTTTCTTGCTTTCAGCGATGAACAGTTTCCCACTTTTAAATACACCTGTTTTACCTGCACTTTTCTTGGCTTCTGGTGTTTCAGCAGGTATCTCTGCCAACTTAGTGGTTGGGCTTTTATTTTTCAACAACAGTGTGAAAGGCGAAAATATTAGTTACTTGCATGGTCTTGATGTGAAAGTTATTTTTGCGGAACTTTTCTTCTTATTCATCCTATTTGTAGGCATGATGTACCAAGGCGGTGTAACAGCGCATGTTGCAAAAGAGGCTCTTAGTAGTGGTGGGCTTGCGAGCCTTCTTTGGATTGGCGTTGTGGGGTTAGGTTTAGTGCTTCCTGTTGGGCTTAATTTTGCTTTGCCTCACGGTGTCAAACATTCACAAGGGTTTGTGATTTTTAATGCGTTGATAGTCCTTATAGGCGTATTAGCACTGCGTTATTATATGCTTTATGCTGGGCAAACATTTGTCGGCTAATGAGCACTGCCTAAGAGTCTTTGAAAAAAGACTCTTAGATTTTCTCACTAATTGTTAAATTTTTTTGTTAAAATATGCGCAATATGGGGATTTTGTAATAGCCATTTAAGAGAAAAGGGTTATAATAAAAACCAGCTTAAATCGAAAGAACAAGAATGCGAAAACATATTGCAGAACAGATGATTATCTTCTTTAGTGTCTCCAAATGGTTAGTACTCTCATCCAGTGTGGGAATTATCATTGGGTGTTTAATCTCAGGGTTTATCAAAATTTTATTTTACGCTGAACAAAGTCGTTCAGATTTGCCCTTTGCTTATTATTTTACACTGCCATTAGGATTGATGCTAACCATTTGGATTGTTCGAACATTTGATAAAAGCGCAACAGGTCACGGAACGGAAAAAGTGATTGAGGCTGTTCATAAAAATGAAGGCCTGATTAACGTTAAAGTCATTCCTGTTAAATTAGCGGCAACGGTTTTAACTATTTTTTCAGGCGGTTCTGTGGGAAAAGAAGGACCTGGAGCGCAAATTGGTGCGGGTGCGGCTTCTTTCATCGCCACCTTGCTTCGTTTCTCAAAAGAAGATCGTAAAAAATTGGTTATTTGCGGTATTAGTGCAGGTTTTGCTTCGGTGTTTGGAACACCAATTGCAGGAGCTATCTTTGGAATTGAAGTGCTTATTATCGGCGTTATTATGTACGATGTTTTACTGCCTTCCTTTATCGCTGGGTTTGCGGCATTTACAACGGCACAATTTTTAGGCGTGAAGTATGTGTATTATGACATCAATTTTTACCGCACGCTGAATTTAGATTTGGTTTTAATTGGGCAAGTGGTTATTGCGGGAATTTTCTTTGGCATTGTCTCTGATAGCTTTATCACCATTGTCAATAAAATAGAAACGTGGATTAAACACATTCCCTACAACCGCTATCTGAAAGCCTTTGTCGGCGGTATGATTATGATTGCTATTTCATTAATCCTCACACCTAAATATTTGGGTTTGGGACTTAATACCATTAGCAGCGCGCTTGATCCTGTGGCGTATGGCTCACAAAGTATTCATTGGTATGACTTTATTATGAAGACGCTTTTTACGTCCATTACCCTAGGGGTTGGAGGTAGTGGTGGCGTCATTACGCCTATTTTCTTTGTAGGTGCGACAAGCGGTGTAACCTTTGGACATATGATAGGTGAGCATGTGGCTTTATTTGCAGCCCTTGGGTTTGTGAGTGTGCTTGCAGGTACAACAAATTCGCCGATAGCGTCTATTATCATGGCTGTGGAACTTTTTGGAGTGCATATGGCAAATTATGCGGCGTTAAGTGTCGTTATTGCCTTTTTAATTACAGGACACCGCAGTGTTTTTCAGTCACAAAAACTAGCGCTCAAAAAAGCGGAAAAAATTAATATTGGAGAGGGTGCTGATATTGAACATACACCAATTAGCGTGAATATGGAAGATATTGAGCGCATTAAACGCATTCGTAGCAGGTTGCGCTATCGTCGTTTAAAGTGGCAAGTCAAAAATGCGCGCGATGATGTCAATAAAACTTTAGAATCTTAAAAGCGCATTACGCATTATTCTTACATCTATGACACTGTGAAGATGAGCTTGATAAAATCGTTTATGTATGAAAAGCCTTTTAATGTATTTACATGTAAAAAAGATTAAATCAATAGCAAGGCATAGGTCGTGAAGCTATTTAACTATGTGTATGAGAACCAAAAAGAGCTTGAAACGTTTGTTCAAGAGACGTTTACATGTAAAGAACATATGCTTATTCAACTCTTTTGTGGTGAGATAAATCCGAATAAAATTCAGATGATTCTTGATTATCTTCACTGCACCTTACCCAATAGTGCCATCATCGGCTCAACAACTGCGGGCGAAATTTATCAAAGCCATATTCAGCATCAAAGTATTGTTCTCTCTTTTTGTATTCTTGAAAAAAGCCAAGCACGCGTCTATTATTTTCCTGTGGTAGATGCCAAAAGTGGTAAAAGCGTTGCCAACGAAATTGTCAAAAAAAATACAAAAGTGTGTATTGCTTTTGCAGAGACATTGCGTGGAGGCGATAGCGAATCATTTTTAAAAGCGTTTAATACCGTCGCGCCACATTTGATTGTCGCTGGCGGAAACGCGGGAGATGATTTTACGTTTACACAAACATTGATTATTCATGGCAACTCCATTGAAAATGAAGGTATTGTCATCGCTACAATTCAAAGTAATGTATTACAGGTTCATCATGATTATTCTTTTGGGTGGACGCAAATTGGCAAAGAAATGCGTGTGAGTAAATGTGACAACAATACGATTTATGCGCTAGATGGAGTGCCAATTATTGATGTCTATAAGCACTATTTTGGCGAAGAAATTTTGCAAAACTTACCTACCAGCACGATAGCATTTCCATTGGTAAATGTGTGTGATTATACCGAAGTGTGCCGTTCGATGATTGCCGTCAATCCCGATCATTCATTTGTTTTTGCTGGGCATTTTCAAGAAGGAGATAAAGTGCGCTTTGCTATTGGCAATATTGAAGAGATTATGCAAATGGCAAACACACTGCAACGCACGGTACATCGTTATGTTCCCGAAGCTGTTTTTATCTATTCGTGCAGTGTTAGAAATCTTTTTCTCAAAGAGCATTTGCACTATGAATTTAAACTGTTAGAGGAAATCGCACCTACCGTTGGTTTTTTTACCTATGGAGAATTTTTTCACTCCAATGCGCAAAACCACTTGCTCAATGTCACAACGACTACACTCTGTTTAAGTGAATCTTTGCAAGAGCCGAAACAACTCACGATACTGCCTCATCCTGTGCATACGTCCGTTTTAAAATCACTCACGCACCTTGTCAATACGACACAAGATGAGTTAGATGAAAGTATCAATTTTTTAAATCAATATAAAATTGCAATGGATCAAAGTGCCATTTTTTCAAAAATGGATAAAGACGGAACTATCACGTATGTTAATGATGCGTTTTGCACGATTACGGGATATACGCGAGAAGAGATTATCGGTTTCAAGCACAGCATGTTTAGAGCGCCAGATGTGGATCCTCGAACCTATAAGGCTGTTTGGGAAAGCCTTCATGCAAAAACAATTTGGCGAGGCATCTTACCTTATAGGAACAAGAGCGGTGAAAAATTCTACATCAAAAGCATGGTGATGCCTCTTTTTGATGAAGAGGGCGCTTTACTCGAATATATTTCCAGTAGCATGGATATTACAGAGATCATTTTAAAAGACAAAATTATACAAGAACAGTGGTTAGATGAACTAACAGGTTTAGGAAACCGTCAAGCGCTTTTTCATGAAATTCGCCTTGATGATAGAGAAAAGCTTTTAGTTCTGATTAATTTAGTGGGTTTCTCGGAGATTAATGATTATTTGGGTTACGATGTTGGTGATGAGTTGCTAAAACACATCGGAGCGTTGCTTTCGCACAGTTTTGATGAAAACCATCAAGTTGCTTTTCGCATCAACGGGGATGAATTTGCGTTGTTATTGAAAGAAAACGATACTGCTTGGAAAAAATTGGTTTATGAAAAAGTCCAACGTATTATTCAGCATCTTGAAAAGTATATTTTTAATATTCAAGGCTATGAAGTTGCCGTTCGGTTTAATGTCGGTGTGGCACAAGGATGTTTGGACGATATTTACATGCAATCGCACGTAGCGCTTAAAGAGGCAAAAAGAAGTAACCAAATCATGGTCTCTTATGACGATACGGAAGCGCTCAAAACACAAACGGAACATAACATTCAAATTATTCAAAAAATTAAGCATGCGATTGAAAATGATCGTATTATTCCTTTTTTCCAAGGCATTTATGATAATAAACTTCAAAAAATCACTAAATACGAAGTTTTGATGCGTTTACAAGAAGAAGACGGCAGTTATCTTGCACCTTATTACTTTTTAGAACAGGCTAAAAAGACACGTTTGTATGAAAAACTCACCAAAATTATCATCATGAAATCATTTGCATATTTTCAAGACAAGCCTTATGATTTTTCGATTAACCTCACCAAAGGCGATATTCTCTCCAATTCCGTCAAAGAGTGCTTGTATGAAAATATTCGAAAATACCAGTGCGGTCATCGTGTTATTTTAGAAATTGTAGAATCAGAAGGCATTGAAAATTTTGAAGAGATTGCCGCGTTTATCAAAGAGGTAAAATGTTTAGGCTGTAAAATCGCTATTGATGATTTTGGAACAGGGTATTCTAATTTTGCGTATCTTGCGCAATTATTGGTTGATTTTATCAAGATAGATGGTTCGCTCATTAAAGAGATTGATACCAATCGTACAACGTCTATGACCGTCGAGACGATTATCTCGTTTGCTCATAAAATGAATTACGAAATTGTTGCAGAATTTGTTGATAAACCAAGTGTTCAAAAAAAACTTGAACGATTGCACGTGGATTTTTCGCAAGGCTATCTTTTTAGTAAGCCAAGTGCCAGTATAGAGCATTAATGTTTTCAAAAGGTCATACGATGGCATGTAGCCAAGAGCGAAGAGAGTTTTTAAAACAAAGCGCTGTTGTTGCAGGTGCATCCTTTTTTATCCCAGGTAGCCTTGGTGCTTTGGAGAATTTTTCCCTGCCTTTAGAAGATAAATTTGTTCGCTCAATTTGTGAGATGTGCAGTAGTAGATGTCCCATTGAAGTGCGCGTGGTCAATGGTAAACCCGTTTGGTTACAAGGCAATGCCTACGCGAAAGAGATAGGCAATAGCTTGTGTGCACGAGGCGTGGCAGGTGTATCACAACTGTATGATAAAGACAGGCTTGTCACACCATTGATTCGTGTTGGAAAACGCGGCGAAAATAAGTGGCGTGAAGCCAGTTATGATGAGGCTTTGGAGCTTATTGCAACCCAATTAAATGAACTTAAAAAACGTTATGGTGCACAGAGTGTTCTATTTTCTTCTAAGACGGGAACGCATTATAATTTTTTACGTTCTTTTGCCGCAAACTTTGGCTCACCCAATGTTTTTTCACATTGGAGTTCTTGCCCTATTGCCATTGAAAGTGCTTTTGAACACACCTTTGGGGAAAAATTACACCGCGATTTTGAAAATACCAACTACATTGTTAATTTTGGTCATAATCTTTTTGAAGGGCTGGATATAGCGCTTACAAAATCCATGGCTCAGTTTGCGGCAAATAGTTCCAAAAAGCTTGTCGTGTTTGACCCGCGTTTTTCACTGATTGCGTCTAAAGCCAATGAGTGGTATCCCATTAAACCGGGCAGTGATTTGGCATTTGTGTTAAGCCTCATTCATATATGGCTTCGCGATGGAAAATACAATAAATCCTTTGTTGAGCGCTATTGTATAGGATTAGATGCTCTTAAAAAATCAACCAAAGAGACAACACCGCAGTGGCAACAGCCCTATACGGGCATTGACGCACACGTGGTAGAACGCATTGCCGATGAAGTATACCGTGCCGCTCCAAAATGTCTATTAGATTGGGGACATAAGGCAACCACTTCACCTGCGGAATATCAACGTTCACGTGCAATTATTATCGCAAATGTTTTAATGGGCAATGTTGAAAAAGAGGGTGGTATCTATTTTACTAAAACACCTACACGTATTAATACGCTTGTACACGAGAACATTATTCCTCTTTTAAATGACCCTTTCCCGACCCCTTCTTTATCCATCCCGCGTGTTGATGGTGCAGGGGAAGAGGGAGACAATGCGCTTGTCTTTAAAAAACACGGTGTTTTAACCGCCATACCAGAGGCTATCTTAACAAGGAAACCGTATGCGATTCACGGATGGTTTATTTCTCGTCATAATCCTCTTGTGACGGTGGCTAATCCTAAAAAGATGAAAGAAGCTATGGAGACGTTAGATTTTATTGTGGTCAATGATATCTATGTCAGCGATACCGCGATGATGGCAGATGTTATCTTGCCTGAAGCAACGTATCTAGAACGAGACGAAGGCATTTCGCTTTATGCCTCCTCTACGCCCTCATATGCAATGCGTAATCGCGCCGTTGCTCCTATTAATCATACGCAAAGTAGTTTTGAGATTTTACGAAACTTGGCTGAGCGCATGGGGTTTGGTAACGTGTATGCGTGGAAAACAATGACACAATTAAGAGCATATCAAGCCAAGGGCAATGGAGAATTGTTAGAAAATTTACTCAAACGCGGTTACGTTTCGTATGCAGTTCCTTCCTTATTCGCGCTTGAAACAGCATCGGTAGAGCGTTTTTGTGAGCGCTATCCTCGCTCAAAAACATTTGTGGATGAAAAAGGAGTCATGAGTTTCATGCTAGAGCATCTAAAAACACCTTCGGGTAAAATTGAATTGTTCAGCGCAACGGTAGAATCTCACTTTAAAGGATTTGGTGTTCCAAGTAAAATGGATATGAACGTCAATGCTCAATTTCCTTACACACTCATTAGCGGAAAAAGTGCTATTCATACGAACGGACATACGCATAATGTACCCTATTTACACATGCTGATGCCTGATAATCCAGTCTGGATGCATCCTAGTACGGCACAAAAACACGGTTTAAAACAAGGCGATGCGTGTTATTTACAAAATGATATTTCCAAAGAAAAAGTCCATGTATTTATCACAGAAGGGATTCGCCCAGATACCTTATTTGCGTATATGGGATTTGGAAGAGAAGCCCCTTTGATGCATCGTGCACATCACATTGGGCTCAACCCCTCCATGTTACTTCCTTTAAAGAATGCTCCCATTTGTGGTGCTATGATCACCAATACGGGTGTATCGATTATGAAAGCGTAGGAATAGATGCCAAAAAAATACCGTTTGATTTATGATGAAAACCTGTGTATCGGATGTCAAGCATGCAGCGTGGCGTGTCGTTTGGAAAACAATGTTCCCGATGATTTGTTTCGGCTACAAGTCCATGTGGAAACCAAAGGTGTTTTCCCCAATCTTGGCATGCAGTTTGAAAGGCTTTCGTGTATGATGTGCGAAAATCCACCTTGTGTGAAGGTTTGCCCAACCAATGCCTCTTTTCAGAGTAAAGACGGATTAGTACACATCAATGAAAAAGTGTGCATTACATGTAAATATTGTATTTTGGCGTGTCCTTACCATGCACGTTTTGTAAACCCCCTTAAAAACGTTGTAGAAAAGTGTACGTTTTGTTATGAAAATAGAGTCTCTAAAGAGCTATTGCCCGCGTGTGTCAATATTTGCGCCACTGAGGCATTAAGCTTTGGCGATATGAAGCAAACGCATTCTGATGTGTACCAAAAATCACTGCAAGAGGTGCTGGTTTTTCCAAAAGAGCATTTAGGAACAAAGCCTAAAGTGGCGTTTGTGCCCAACCGAAAAGGGATAAAATCATGAGTCCAATGTGGGGAAGTGTTGAGCAGTACAGTGCCATTCATTGGTCGTGGGCTGTTGCCGTGTACCTTTTTTTAGCAGGACTTAGTTCGGGCTCCATCATTGTCGCCTTATTGGTGAAATGGAACAGGCATGAGCGTAGTAACTCTTCTATTTGGGATGCCATGATTAAATCAGGCGTGGTTGTGGCTCCCATTTCAATTATTTTGGGGCTTTTACTGCTCGTGGCAGACTTAGGAAGACCTCTTTCTTTTTATTGGCTCTTAATACGTTACAATCCAAGTTCGGTGATGAGTTTGGGCGTACTTTTTTTATTTATTTATACCCCTATCGTTTTAGTGTTTACATTACTGGTTTTTGAGAGAAGCCTTTTAAAATACGCATGGCTTGCACCCCTTGAAGGATTGATTGGCTGGGTCAAAGGGCTTCATTCCTATGCAAAAATGATTGAATATTTTTTATTAATCGCTGCTTTGTGTATTGGGTCGTATACTGGCTTTTTGCTCTCGGCATTGTATGCTATTCCTTTGTGGAATAGCCCCGTACTGCCTATTTTATTTTTAACTTCCAGTGTCTCATCAGGTATTGCTGTGAATATTTTAATTGGACTTTTGTTTTTTAAAAGCACACTCAATGAAGAGAGTATTAAGTACCTTTTGGTACTTGACTTACGGGTTATTTTGACCGAACTTCCTTTGTTGGGTATTTTTTTTATTGGACTCTTTTACGCAGGTGGTGATGCACCTATGGCGGCTAAAGCGGCACTGAGTAGTGGTGGATTAGCGCTCATTTTTTGGGGTGGCGTCATTGGACTAGGGCTGCTACTTCCTCTTGTAACGGTTATTTTGGCACTTAGAAACCATATTTATAGGGTTGTTTATATTATTACCAATGCAGCGGTGGTACTTTTAGGGGTATTAATGCTACGCTATTATATTATTTACGCGGGTCAGATTTATTTAGGATAAGGAAAGGTATGAAAATTTTATTGTTGGAAGATGATTACAACTATAATGAAAGTATCAAAGAGTATTTAGAGCTCTTAGGATACGAAGTTGATGCCTTTTTTGATGGAGAGAGTGCACTGGATGCTATTATGCAAAAGTGTTATTATCTTTTTTTATTGGATGTCAAAGTGCCCAAACTCAATGGACATGAACTCATCAAGTATATTAAAGAGGCCAATATTACGACGCCGATTATTATCACGACGTCATTAGTCGATATTGATAATATTGCCATCGGGTATGAGCTGGGTTGTAATGATTATTTGAAAAAGCCTTTTGAGCTAAAAGAGTTGGAACTTCGTATCAAGGAGCTGATTAAAAAGCATTATCAAACGTCCATGGAAGGTGCATTTAAACTCAGTTGCGGCTGCTTATTTAATTTTGAAACGGGCGAGCTCAAAAAGGCAGATGAAACTATCATCTTAACCTCCAAAGAGCAAGAATTGGTACGATTTTTGATACGCCGTAAAAATACATTTTGCGATATTGAGATGATTCGTGAGAATGTTTGGGAAGGTAAAGAGATTAGCTATGCCGATATCAGAATGTACATACGAAAAATCAGACTCAAAGTAGGCGAAGAGGATTTCATTAAATCTTCACGTGGGCTCGGGTATAAGATTGATGTTATCGCTTAATCCTCTTCGTTCCGTATTAGCCTATACCCTAATTGTCATGGCACTGTTTTGCGTGCCAAGTTATTTTGCGATTCAAAGTACGATTACCGAAGAGAAGTATAAAGCCTCCCAAGAGCTTTTTGAATGGGTCGATGCGCATGAAAAAAGTATTTTTTCTAAAGAAGAGTTTGATATTCCCCGCAGTGTGAGGTTTCACCTTAATATCTATGATAATCAGCACACCCTTTTATACGAAGGAATTGAACATCATTTAGAAAAACTCTATTTTAAAGTCTTGGTGGTTTATCCTTATTTGTATTATCAAAAAGAGGTTAAAACAAACGATAACCGCCTTTTTTATATTGTGGTGCAAGTACGGCTCAATTACGCAAAAATTATTTTTGTGACGACAATGCTGTTTTTTATTGTCCTTTTTCTCGTTTATTTAATGAGTAATGTTTTTGTCAATTCAAGCATCTATCCTTATAAAAAAATGCAACGATATATGAATGATTTTTTTAATGATTCCATGCATGAACTCAAAACGCCACTGGGAGTTATCAACATCAATGTGGAATTGCTTTCTCATTATGTGACCTCTTCCAAACATCTTCAACGTATTAAAGCTGCGACCAAACAGATGCAAATGACGTATGAAGATGTGGAGTATTATATCAAGCATAACAAAGTGATGTATGCTAAAGAGCCTATCAATCTTTCAGAATATTTAGGGCTGCGGGTCTCATTTTTTGAGGATATCGCGATTTCAAAAGCGATAACGCTTCAATCCTATATTGAAGAGAATATGCAAATTTATGTGAACAAAGTGGAATTACAACGCATTATTGACAATACACTCTCTAATGCGATTAAGTACTCTTATTTTCAAGGCATTGTGGAAATATCGCTTAAGCAAAAAGATGAGAGTAGCTGTGTGTTGAGTTTTATTGACCACGGGCAAGGAATTAAAGATTTGTATAAAGTATTTGAACGGTTTGAACGAGAAGATGGAGTTCAAGGAGGATTTGGTTTGGGGTTAAATATTGTGCAAAATATTTGCAATAAAAATGATATTGATATTGACATAGAGTCGTATGAAGATAAAGGGTCACGGTTTACGTATATTTTCAAGCTAGATAAGAAAAAGCTATTGGATAACGTTGAAAATGACCAAGAAGAAGGTGCGCAATGAAAGAGAGACGTTTTTTCTTTAGTGCAGTTATCATGCTCTCTTTTGGGCTTATTATCCTATTTTTGTACAATAAATCAATCTCATTTGAAGAAGAAGAAACTCTTAAAAAGCAGATGGATGCGTTATTGCTAACGTTACACAATAAAATCGAAGAGACGACGCGTGTTTCGCTTGCGAGTTCGGTTATTTTAGCCAAAAGCCCTTATGTGGTTGATTGTTTGGGAAAACAAGATCGAGCATTGTGCGTGGATTATCTTTTAAGTATCAAAAACGCGATGGCCCTCGCCAATGTTTTTGAAAATGCACGGTTACATTTGCATACAAAAGAGTTTAAAAGTTTTATGCGTTTGTGGGATTATCATAATCAGAGCAATGATGACTTAAGCGGTTTTCGTCATGCCCTCGAAAAAGTAAAAAGCACTAAACATCCTATTAAAGGGATTGAGATAGGTCGCCATGGCATGTTTATGCGTGCGATTTCGCCTGTGTTTGATAAAGAGACGTATCTAGGTACGATTGAAACGGTTGTTGATTTTAAGGCACTGAGTACCTATTTTGAAAAAGACGGAGTTGTGTTATATGTTTTGATGAAAAATGAATACCGCACGATTGCCAATGCTGTTCAATACGACCCGAAGCTGATGTTGGATAACTATACGATTATCAACCAGAAAATCAATGGGCTTCATTTTATCAAAGAGGTTAATTTTCAAGGTACGGGGTATCTTAAGCGAGGGGATCAATATGTCTTATACACGCCTATTATTGATATTAATGGCGAGCACATTGGATTTTTTGTATTAACATGGAGCGAAAGCCTCTCTTTAGCCTCTTTTAAAGGCTAAGGTGCTTTCGCGCTTCATTGCGAATACGGTCCATTCCCATATAAAACTCTTTCATTAACACTAAAAAGAGATAATCGCCAAATTCTGTGGTGGTGATTTTCTCAGGGTGTTCTTCTATGGCTTTGGCAAAACGCAATAACATCAGCTCTTTGCCTAACGCGCTTTCGATAGGCGTATTAAACATTGTTTCAAAGTGTTTTTTAGACAAACTTCCATTAAATAAATCAACCATTAAACGATAGTACATTTGGCTATTCGCAGGAAATGTTCGTTGCTTAATAACCGCTGTTCGTTTTTCTTGAATTAAAGAGTCATAACTATCGAGCGCAAAATCGTTGAGGTAAAGGGTGTCTTTGAGAAAACTAAATGAACCCGAACCCACACCGACATACTCTTCATGGTCAATAATATACTCATCAATAATCACGTTATGCTCTTTAGAAAATGACCAACCGTGACGTGATGGATATATCTCTTTGAGGCTCTCTTTGATAAGAGAAAAAAAGTTAAATTCATTGGTCATACTAAATTCGCCCAAACTTTTTTTCACACTGTTTTTGACTAACGAAGAGGTCATAAGTGGATAGACGCTGGTTTGTTCAGGTGATAATTGTTTTAACAACTCTAAATCACGAATCAACCCTGCCTCTTTTTGGGTTGGAAAATTGAAAATCAAATCAACACTGGTGATAGGAAGGAGTCCAATCATGGAGGCAATTTTCTCATACACCACTTCGCTTGAGCCAAATTTTTCATAACGACCTAGTTTTTTAAGCAGAGTATCGTCAAACGTTTGTACTCCAATAGAGAGTCTATCGACAAGTCCTTTGAGTTTTTCAATGGTGTGCGGTTGAATATGGTTGGGGTCTGTCTCGCATGAAACATGCTCAATTTTGAAGTGTTTTTTAACCAATTCTATGGTTTTGATAAGCTCTTCTTCATCTATTAAAGGCGTACCGCCTCCAATGACCAGATAATCAAACGAATAGCCCAATGCTTTTACATGTAAAATCTCTTCGCGTAAGCGTTTAAAATAAATCGTTGCTGCCTCTTTGGTATAGGTAAATTTATTGAAAGAGCAATAAGGACAAAACATGGAGCAAAAAGGCACATGTATATAAAGTAAATAAGGCTTTGCCTCTGGAGGGGGAGGCAAGCCTAAGGAGGGGTCTGTAACATTGAGATAGTGTTTCGTATAGTGGTGCATAAAATAACTTGCAGCGCTTGTGATAATTTTTGATTGTTGATAGCGCATCATTAACCTTTCTTTATATATATCTTATTTTAAAATTATAAAAGATAAACGTAATTTTTATGTAAATATTTAGTAACTGAAAAATTATACACATCAAATGTGAGAAAATAAGGGGGATTCTTCACAATCAATCCACTTTTATGGATAATAATGCTTTAATTCCAAAATAAAAGGAGTATCACATGAAATTAAAACAGAACATGATGACTTTTTTAACATTGAGTACACTTTTTACATCATCAGCACTCATGGCATCGGATTTTGATTGGATGGTTAGTTTAAATCTTCGTTCGCATTCTGATCCTTACAGTTATCGCTATGGGTTAATAGATCGTTTTGGATACAGAGAATCTGAAGTCATTTATATTTTAGATAGCGTGAGAGAACCTGCGGATGCGTATATGATTTTTCGTTTGGCTGAATTATCAAACCGTCCTCCGGAGTATATTTTAGGTTTATACCGTGAACGACGTTTTGTGTACTGGGATGATTATGCTTATTTTTTAGGGATTCGTGATAGACCATCGTATCGAGAGTTGCATTATCATCATGATATTGTTTATCGTAAAAAACCACAAGTACGTTATGAAGAACATCATTATGTTGAGCCACAACACAAAGTTTATCCTGAAAGGCGCGTGATTGTTGAACCAAGACAAGAACCGCATCCTCAAAGTCATACGGTTACTCAAAAACAGCCTTATCCAACACACCAAGAGGCAAATAGAAACGCCTCCCCAAACACGAAACGGTATGACCAAAAGCATGACTCACACAGAGACGATAGAGACAATAATGATAGAGACAGACATTAAAAAATGAAGGAGCGCGCATGCGAAAGAAGTTAATAGTGATGATGATGGTTTTAAGTGGGTCTTTGTTAATTGGAGCCGATTTTGATTGGATGGCAACGTTAAATCTTCGTTCAAATATAGACCCGCAAACGTATCAATCCCGTCTTGTGTCACGTTTTAATACGCCTCAAACACAGTTAAGTGTTATCATGAAAAGTGTTGGAGCACCTGCGGATGCGTATATGATTTTACGTTTATCAGAAATATCACACAAATCACCCAATTTTGTTCTCAAAGAGTATCAGCGCTCTCATGGGCAAGGTTGGGGTGTGATGGCCAAAAACTTAGGGATTAAACCAGGTTCCAATGATTTTAAAGCATTAAAAAATGGTCATGATTTACGTGATTTTGATGACAAAGACATTAAACATCAGGATAACGACAAGAAGCCGGAGAAAGAACACGGGAAAAAATCACATTAAAGCAGTGAATACTTTAATGTGATTTGAAATGTCATATTTGAGGTGAAAAGAGTCTCGTCAGATGTGTAGGGAAAGCTTTGATAAATAGCTTTTTCTGTCGCTTTTGAAAAGATATTTTTTCCCTCTAGGATGACACAAGAAATGAGTTCTCCTTTAGGCGATATCGTAAATTCGACCAGTACATCCCCTTCTATTTGCCCTTTTTGCGCTGCTTTTGGGTAAATTTTGTGCGCGTTAATGCGTTTGATTAACGCTTCTAAATACGCTTTTTGTTTTACATGTAAAGGCTCTTCACTCACCGATGCAGCCGCATTCTCTTCTTCATGAGATACCTCCTCTGACGCGATGATTGACTCGGTTTTTGAAGCTTCGTCAAAACTTTGGTTGAGAGGTTCTTTTTGCGTAACACGTTTTGGAGCACTTCTCTCTTTTATACGCGGCTTTTTGGGGTGAACTTCTGGCTGAGGTTTCGAAGGCTCCACCTTTTTTTCAAGCTCTTTAACAGAATTCACTGTCTGAGGAACTTCTTTTTTAGGTGGTGCATAAAGTGTCATGGCCATGAAAGAAGGTGCAGTGCTTTTTTGTGGTACAAAGCAGTGCATATGTTGGTAAAAAAATGCACATCCAATCAAAGCATAAACACTACAAGAGAGGATAAAAGCGGTGCTATAACGTCTCATTCTTTTGCCATAATCCCAATATGCTCATAGTGATGCTGTTTCAGCAGGTCTAAAAAAAAGACAAAATGCTCAAAAGCAATCTGTTTATCGACATTGATAAGAATAGGCAATGTTGGCTCAAAGTGTGAAAGTTCTGCTTCTATTTCTGATTTTTCAACGGCTTTATCATTAAAATAGAACTGATTGTGTGCGTCAATCGTGACAATAAGCTCTTCTTTGGGCGTAAAAGGTTGGGCTGATTTTGCTTGGCTTAAATCCACTGGAATAATTCCCTTCGCCACAAAAGAGGCTGTGGTCAAAACAATCACGAGCAGAACAAGCATAATGTCGATAAAAGGCACGACATTGATGGTTTCAAAACGATGTATTTTCATGTGCGTGTATGTCCCAAAGCATTAAAATTTTCTCAATTTTTCGCACCAAATGGTTATAGAAAAAAATCGCAGGAATGGCTACTACTAAACCCATTGCCGTTGCTTTGAGGGCAAGTGCTAGTGAAGACATAATAATCTTTACATCAATCTGCCCGCTTTGTCTCATCGTATAAAATGTGATAATAATGCCACAGACTGTTCCTAAAAGCCCAATGTATGGAGCATTTGAGCCAAATGTGGAAAGAATGTGGATGTGATTGCTCACATCCATTTCGAGTTTTTCCTTGCAAGAATACGCTTGAATGTTTAAAGAACGGTAAAACAACAACCGCTCAATCCAAAAAAAGAGTGTGATAAAACTCATGATGCCTAATAAGCCAATCACGCCGTAATCAACGACGTTTTGTAGTAAAGCAATGGTATTCATTCAAAATCCTTGATTGCAATGGCTAACGCTTCATCAAAAGAGACAATCTTGCCGCCATTTTTTTGCTGAAAAGCAAGCGCGGTTTCATTCGTAGCAAACGCGTATTTGCTTGTTTCACTCATTGTCCCTTTGATGCGACTGCCTACCACATAAAAGGCTTTTGTGGCATCCATGAAATTTAGAGATGACACATCTACGACGTTTATCTGTTCAAGCGGTAATTTTTTTACATGTAAATCTTCTGCTAAACAGTGCAGTGAGCAATATTGCCTAATTTCGCCATTGAGTATTGCACTGTGATTGGTTTTAAAATGTATGTCTAGGGGCATACCGCAGACAACACCTTGATTTTTCATTGCACCTTGTTGGAGAAGATGTGCTTGATTCATCGGGACGGTTGCAAATAACGCTTGCGTTGTGCCGTGGTTTGCGTGTCCGCCTTTTTTAGCACCGTATGTCGCAAAAGCGTAAACACGGTAAAGTGTCAGGCTAAGATAAAAGAAAATCAAAAGTGAAGCAAATCCAAAAGCAAGTAAACGCCTCAAACGTGTTGCATGAAAAAAAGTGATGCGTCTTGCCATAATGAGTAACGCCCAGACTACTGCTATATAATTCATCACGCCAAAAACACTTAGCCACGCATCTTTGTTGGATGCTAACGCGGCAACAGGAGCGATAGGCAAATGAAATCCTTCTATAAAACCATTCACGATAGTGCTGTAATGATGCACAAAGAAAAACGTATAGGTGTGTGATAATCCACCAATAATAAAAAGAGGTATAAAGGCATAAGAGAGCGTATAAAATGCTGATTTAAAGTTTACATGTAAAAGTTTAGAAGCGATAAATATGCCCCCGCTTGCAAGCCCAATGGTACATAGGACTGCCCACAAAAGAGCACTCACACCAACATAATCAACGCCTTCAATACCGACGCTTCTTTGAAGCCATTGCCCCGTTTGTACCCAAAAGTAGCTGTCACTAATGGCGACACGACTAAGGGCATGGTGAAAACTCATCGTGATAGTAATAGCAGCCGTAATGAGTAAAATCGCCCATACTTCAGCCGCTGAAGTTTGAAACTTTTGAAACAGAGATGAAGAGGGTTTAGTGAGTTTAAAGCTCACAGACTCACAGCTTTGCGCACAGCTCATGCATAGCGTACAATCTCCCATCGAAGCTTTGGTATTAAAGCTAAAGGGCTTTAGGTTGTACGAACACGCTTTACTGCAATCAAATGTTTTACAACTGTGACAACTCTCCTCGTATGTTCCAAGCCATGTAAATGAAACTTTGGAAAACGTGCGCGTGAGTGTGCCAATGGGGCAGATGTATTTGCAGTAGCTCATCTCCTTAAACATAAAGAAAAAGCTAAAGGCAATACAGCTCATAACACTAAAAAAGATAGCACTATTTAGAGGTGATTTATAGACACTTGGGTAGATATAGTAGACCGTCCACCAGCCAAAAAAGAGGAGTAAAACACCAATCATGGGTTGCTTGAGCCATGTTGGCACTGTTTTTTGAAGTCCAAATCTCGTGAGGTATTTGCCCACAAAAGCATGCGGGCAAATACCGCAAAACAGACGTCCAAATGTGGAGAGTGTGATGACCATAAAGAGTGGCCAAAAGAGCGACCAAAATACAACGGTTGTAAAACTGTTTTGCGTTTTGGTAGGAGCGATAAAACCCAAGACAATGGCATAGACAAATAGCGCTAAAACAACGATTCTTAAAAGCATTAAAAATGCCTTGTTTTTAAAGAAAAATGCGCTTAAAGGATTGCCAAAGAGATCGTTTGCGTCTCGTTTTTGTTGATCAACCATATTTTATCCTTTAAAATGTGTAACGGTAGCTAACCATGGCGCTTCGTGGTGCTGCTGCTTTGTAACTTTCGACGCCGTAGACGCTTTTGTCCGCTTGCATGGCATAATGTTTATCGAAAATATTGTAGATATTAAGCTGAATGAGATGCGCTTTATGTTCATACCCAACCATAACATCCGTGACAAAATCATAGCCTTCGTATTTATCGGAGTTAGCGCTATCAAGGTAGTAGCTTCCCCATGTTTTGGTTTGAATACGTGTTTTAAAGCCATTATCCATTTTATAATTGGCTTCAAGCCCGTATTGATTTTTAGGAATATAGGGTAAATAGTTTCCATCACGATTCACAAACGTAGCCCCAACTTTTTCTTGAAAGCTTTTGTATTTAAAATCGCTGTAAGCGTAGGAAAGTCCAAAACTTAACGCACGATTCACGTAATAGGTTCCTAAAAATTCAAAACCTCGTTTTTGGGTTTGTCCAGCATTATCGTAGATAGTATTGCCACCGGCATCTTTGATTTGGATGATTTCATCTTTGACATCGTTTTGGTAAATGGCCATATCGTAAGAAAAGTTTTCTGTACGCGTTTTAAGACCAATTTCATAGTTAATACTTTTGGTTTTATCTAAATTTTCATTGTCTCCAAGTTCACTTGTGGTTGGTGCTTGATTGGCAAAGGCAATGGAACTATAAATGTTCGTGGCATCTGTTATTGCGTAAGTAATACCTAGTTTGGAAGAAAGAAGCGTATAACTCTTATCAATGGCATATGCCCCTGCACCTGTCGCGTATTTTCCCGTGCTGTAATTAAAATAACTGTATTCGTTGCCGCTAATGTCAAAGGAGAGCTTATCAACACGCGTGCTTACATCGACAGTGGTTTTATCAAACGGCGAAAAGGTTTCCATAGCATAAATTCCGTACAACGATGCTAGTGAATCTTCTACATTGGCAAGTGCGCCTTTTTCATTAGAAAGTGTTTGTAAAATGCGTCCCGTTCCAGAAGTAATTACATCGGCATATTGGTATTTTTTCGCATCATCGCTTCTGTCTTGTTTGGCTGTCAGTCCAAAAACCAATGTCGCGTTGTTGTTAAACAATTGGTGTGCATAATCAGTTTCTAAATCGGTTCCGTAAACATAGTTTTTGTCTGCATCGTTAATAATGCCCGTAACAGGGTGAAAATGTTCCCAATGGTTAATGTAAAAGCGAGGTTTATAGGTAAAATCGCCGACCTCTTTTTCGTATTTTGTGTTGAATGAGAGGATTTTAGAGTTACGTGCGGTGTACTGCCATGGGCTTGAGGTATCGTGTTGCTCGCCTGTTTGCTTAAAGACTTCAAATTCATCTTTTGTCATCGAAGCAGGGAGTTTTAGGTTGGATTCTGTGTAAGAGAGCTCACTCTCTAATGTGGCATCATCTTCAAAGATATGACCGTATTTAAGACTTATTTGAGTGGAATCAAACGCATTATTGTCACGCCAGTCGTTGTCAATAGTACGTTTGGAAAAATTCATGGAGACAAAATCGTTATCGTCTATTTTTTCGCGAAGTTTTAGGTTGAGATTGCGTTGGCCGTCATTTCCAAGACCGAGTTTTATACTGTTCTTGTCTTCTTTAAAAACGGATTTTGTAATCAGTTGAATAACGCCACCTGTGGTATTGACAGCACTAATGGAACCAGGTCCTTTTTGTACTTCAATGCTCTCAACATCTTGCATATCAATGTAATCAAAACGTGTGAAAGAATCAGGATCCGTCATGGGAACTCCATCTTTAATGACCATGATTTCTCGCACCCCATAACTCGCTTTCAGTCCAGCACCACGAATAATTAAACGCGGGCTAGGCGAATTACTGGAACTTTCCACATTGACACCTGGGATATTCTCAAGTGCACTACTCACATCGAGTACGTTTTTATCTTCAATGGTTTGCGCATTGACAACGGCAATGGATTGTGAAACATCTTTAGTGTTGGTTTCAACTTTTGTTGCGGTGACACTAATAGAATCAAGATTGAGGGTTTCAGCCTGAGCAAGCAGGGGGAGAAGAGCAAGTGATAAGCAAAGGCGCTTCTGGGGAATCATACGGTGTCCTTAGGTATTATTTTAAAGGACGATTGTCACAAACAAGTGTTAAATTTATGTTAATTGAAAATCAATCGTTGTTTTTTGAGATAGTCTTTCAAAAATAGGTAACAATCGGCTATAATTACATGTAAAAACACATAAGGAATTTTAATGCAAACCTATGCTTGCGGACATATTAATCCCGATTCTGACTCTATTTGCTCAGCCATTTCACTCTCATATCTTAAAACACAATTGGGAGAGCCTTGTACTCCTGCTCGTCAAGGTGAGTTGAGTCCAGAGACAGAATTTATTTTAAAAACGTTTGGTCTTGAAAAGCCGATGCTTAAAAATGATTTTTCAGGAGATAATCTTTATATTACCGACTATTCAGACCTTGCTCAAGCGCCTCACAATCTCAAAGATACAACGATTTTAGGGATTGTCGATCACCATAAATTAGGAGATATCACAACGACGACACCTCTTGAGTGTTGGATACGCCCTGTGGGTTGTACTAATACGATTGTTAAAGAGATGTATGACCACTACAAAATTGAAATCCCTAAAAATATTGCGGGTGCGATGATGCTTGCTATTTTAAGCGATACGGTTTTATTCAAATCGCCGACCTGTACAAAAGCCGATACAAAAGCGGTCAAAGAATTGGCAAAAATAGCAGGCGTGGAAGATTTTAAAGCCCTTGGTATGGAAATGTTCTTAGTAAAATCAGCCGTGATTGGTGCAAGCCCGCGTACACTCTTACTTCGTGATTACAAAGACTTTGAAATGGGTGGCAATAAAATCGGTATCGGTCAGCTTGAAGTCGTAGACTTAAAAGTGTTTGATACGATGAAAGAGGCGTTATTTGCCGATATGAAAGCGTACAAAGAAGAGGGTGGTCGCCACACCGTCATGCTTCTTTTAACCGATATCATGATTGAAGGTTCTCAATTTTTAGTTGTCAGTGATGATGAAAGTAAAATTGAAAATGCTTTTAATCAAAAATTAATCAACCACGAAATGTGGGTAGATGGCGTATTAAGCCGTAAAAAACAGGTCATTCCTGTCATGGAAAAGCAATTTTAAAAGTCTTAGTGTGAAAAAAAGCACAATTAAAAGACGGTATCTGATTCTTGCTCCTAAAGAGGTGGTAAAGTGTATCCTTACCACCTTTCCTTTTTATAAAAAAACGCTTCATCAGCTCTACATTGAAAATGAGCAAGCCGTTTCTGAACGGTTTGGTGTTATGAGCGTACGATTTACATCCATTCAAGAACAAGATGCTTTTGAAAAAGATTTGGCATCGTTTATCCTCTTAGACGTGAGTCAAGACAAACGGTATAAAAACCGATACCTCTCACTATTTGGATTACCTCAAAATTATGATTTTTCATTGAAAGAGGTCTTTGCTAAATGCGATAAATTGACAACCGATGAATTAGAGCTTTCCTTGCTTGGCGGTATGAGCACTCAAAAAGTCCTTAAGGTCTTGTTCTATTATGAGATGCTCTGTTTTGAAAGAGCGGTTGCGGATTTATTGGAAGATGGGGCAAATGCTCCTAAAACCATTTTTAAGATAGCGCAAAATAGTATCTCTTTGCTACGATGCAGTCAATCTATTTTTGATAATACCATGCTAGCTGCATTGACGCAAGCACTCCATCCTCTTCTTTGCAAAGACAGAGAAAAGCTTCTTAAATTCGTGCAAAGCCCTTCTTATCAAACGCTTCTGTTGGATATGCGCTTTTTTTTAATGGAAGAGAGCGGTTTTTATCTACTCAAAAAAAGTGAGATGCCTATCCTATTTTTTGTGAAAAAAGAGCTTAAAAAAGAAGAGTTTAAAATTGCTCAAAAACTCAAGAAATCATTCGATTGACGTTTCGGAAATTGAGTTGAGACGAGATGGTTTAGTACAGTATTAAAGACGTCTACAAAGCCATTGTTACAAAGAATTTAACATAATTGGGTACAATAACACACTTAATTTACAAGCGAATAAAGGATTTACGATGAAAAAAACTTTTCAGGTAGGATTAGCGCTTAGTGCTGCTTTAGTTTTGATGAGTGGTTGTGCGACATCACAATTACAAACCAGTGCACGTATGACACAAAGCGTTTTTATTAATCCTGTTGCCAAAGAGAAGCGAACCGTTTTTGTTTCGACTAAAAACACCAGTGGCGCTCCAATCAATCTTGAAAACCGTATCGTTCAAGCATTATATGCAAAAGGATATACGATTGTGGACGATCCTGAAATGGCAACGTATGTCTTAATGACCAATATTTTATTCTGCAACAAAAAAAGTGAAAACAATGTTGCCAGTGGTGCTTTAATGGGTGGTGCAGCGGGCGCGATTGCTAACTCTGGTAGTAACGGCAGAAGTATGGCCGCTGCTGGTTTAGCGGGTGCTGTTGTGGGTGGTTTAATCGGTAAAGCAACCGAAGATACGATTTACCAAATGCAAGTGGATATCGTGATTCGTGAGAAAGCCAAAGGTAAAGTTATGGCAAGTACAGGAAGTGTCGGAGGACAAGCTTATATCAGAGATGGTCAAAAAAGTGGTTTCCAAAATAGCTTTGGGGGACCTGTCCGAGATGATACTACAGGAAGAATAAATTCCAATACCTATAATAACAGTAGCCAATCTTATGAGAGTGATTTCATTGAACACAAAACAATGATGTTTGCAGAAGCGACAAAAATGGATTTAACACTTTCTGAGGCTACACCTATTTTAGAAGATAAAATTGCACAACAAATCGCAGGATTGTTTTAATTTTTTACACGTACCAAGGGCAAAGCTCTTGGTACTACGTTACACTAGGTACTAAAGCTTGCCTCTTGTGAGGCAGAAATATTTTTTAGACATTATGTTTATAGAATTTGTCTCATTTTCGGGCAAAATATTTTACATGTTAGGAATTGTTTTGGAGAATAACGACAACAAGCAACAAAAAATTGTTCAGATGTTTGATGACATCGCTGGAACATACGATACGGCCAATCGCGTTTTAAGTATGGGCATTGATATCCAATGGCGTAAAACAGCGTGCGATGAAACTTTCGCACGTTATAGCAAACCGATAGAGCTTATCGTAGATGTCGCTTGCGGTACCGGCGATATGATGGGCTACTGGGCAAAGCAGGCTAAAAAAGCGGGACGTGATATCGGCAAAATCTTAGGTATTGACCCTTCTGTGGGGATGACCAACGTGGGCAAACAAAAGTTCCCGGAATTTGAGTTTGTGATTTCAGAAGCAACGGAGCTTCCTTTACCTGATGAGAGTGCGGATGTATTGAGTATTAGTTATGGTATTCGCAATGTCGTTAAACGTCAAGAGGCGTTTCGTGAGTTTGCACGTGTTCTCAAACAAGGCGGATATGTTGTTATTTTAGAATTCACCAAGGATGATAAAAAAGGTCTTTTCTTTGCGATTAAAGATTTTTATCTGAATAAAGTTTTACCTATTTTGGGTGGAATCATCTCTAAAAACAAAGAAGCGTATGAATATTTACCAAATTCTATTGAAGGGTTTTTAACGGCGTCAATGCTTCAAAAAGAGTTGGATGCTGCAGGACTAGAGACAGAATTTTGCAAAAGCTTCTCCATGGACATCTCCACACTGGTGATTGCTCGAAAACGATGAGTCAAACATTAAGCGTTTCGAGTTTAAACAATCAAATTAAATCTCTGCTGGAGACAACCTTTTTACATGTAAGTGTTGAAGGGGAGGTTTCCAGACCTACATATCATAGCTCTGGGCATCTGTATTTTACGCTCAAAGATGCCGACTCTTCTATCTCGTGTGTGATGTTTAAAGGCAATACCAAATCGTTAAAATTCCAAGTTGAAGAGGGCATGGCAGTCATTATCCATGGTTCTATCTCCGTTTTTTCTCCCCGCGGAACTTATCAGATTAACTGTTTGAGTATGGAGCCTTCCGGGAGTGGTGCACTAGCAAAAGCGTACGAGCAACTCAAAACAAAACTTGGCGCAAAAGGTTATTTTGAGGCGGCTCATAAAAAAAGCCTGCCTAAATTTATCCGTCATCTTGCTATCATCACATCAGGCACGGGAGCCGCACTACAAGACATGCTTCGTGTGGCGCAAAAACGCTGGCCGTTGGTGAAGATTACACTGCTAGATACGTTAGTGCAAGGTGAAAATGCTAAGTTTGTCATTGCCGCTAATATCGCTCGAGCCGATAGTCTAAAAGTCGATGCGATTATTGTAGGGCGAGGTGGTGGAAGTATTGAAGATTTATGGGCATTTAACGAGGAAATCGTTGCTGATGCTATTTTTACATGTAAAACACCTATCATCTCCGCGGTTGGGCATGAAATCGACTATGTGATTAGCGATTTCGTTGCGGATTTACGCGCTCCAACGCCTTCTGCCGCGATAGAAATGCTCTTGCCAGACCAATTTGAAATGCTTCAGCGACTTGACGCGATGATGGAGAACTATCATCTTCTTGCACGCCGAATCATTCACAGCAAAGAAGAGGGATTAGTGCATCTAAAACGTGCCTTTTCACAACGCTCGATGGATCAAAAAATCGCGTTATGGAAAAGTGAAATTGGCTTACTTGAGTCACAATTTAACGAACGTTTACAAAGACTTTTTCGTGATAAAACCTATCTCATAAACTCCTTTCATGAGCAAATTATTTTTCAAACACGCCAAAATCTAGCATCCAAAGAGCAATTGCTAAAAACGTATCTTAACGCTTTAAACGCTAAAGAGCCGAGTCTGGAACAAAAAGAGTGCTATGCTCAAATTGTCAAAGAGGGTAAAAAAATTGTTCTGGAAAAAATCGAAATAGACGATATGTTCGAGCTACAAACACCGCATACCATTCTAACTGCAAAAGCCGTGAGTAAGCGAGAAATTGTATGAAATCTCTTGCGATGGTGCTCTTCTTTAGCATCATGGCATGGTGTGCTAATGTGGTTGATATTCCATCGCGTCAGGGCGTGAGTGAGCGAATTTTAACGCTTACGCCATCAAACCCTAAAGCGGTTGCCGTTCTTTTTGCAGGAGGACATGGTGGTTTGCAAATCAAAGAAGATGGCAGTTTTGGTTGGGGTGAGGGCAATTTTTTGATACGGTCTCGTGAACTTTTTGCCAAAGAAGATTGTATGGTTGTGATTGTCGATGCACCCTCAGATAGACAACACGAACCTTTTCTATCGGGTTTTCGACAAACGAAAGAGCATGTGCACGATATTCATGCGATTTTATCGTGGATAAAAACACAAACAAACGCTCCTATTTGGCTGGTTGGTACAAGTAGGGGAACCCAATCGGTTGCTTACATTGCGTCACAGGACGCACAAGATATTCATGGTTTAGTGATGACATCTACCATTTTATACGATAAAAAAAGTAAAGCTGTTCCTGAAATGCCACTTGAAAAACTCACCATGCCTGTTTTAGTGGTTCATCATGAAAGCGATGGATGTGCTTTATGCCCTGTTGCGCTTGCTCCTTCATTGATGGACAAGCTCACTTTCAGTTCTGCAAAAGAGCTGATGCTCATTCATGGCGGTCAAAGTAAAGGCGAGCCGTGTTTAGCGTTTGCTTACCATGGATTTAATGGTGTTGAGCAAGAGGTCGTTTCAAAAATTTCTGATTGGATAGTGCGTCATTAAAGATTGTGTTGAGCTTTAAAACGCTCTGCTTCTCTCACAGCTTCTACGACTTTTGCTGAAAGTATTGGTAATTCGTTGTATTTCACCCATAAAGTATCTTCAACGATATCGTGAATTTCGCCTGCGATTTCAACGGCCAAACGTTTTAATCTTGCTAACTCTTTTTTGAGGTCTTTTTCATCCATAGTGTGTTCTCCTTGCGTGACATTATTGTTGCAGATGCAAGGAGTATTCCTTGTGTCATAAAGAGCTGGATGAAGGAAAACATAGCGACGAATAGGGCTTTCAAAGATGGTACATTTAAATTCAGGTTTATTAAATTATTTGATAAGTACAATTAATCAAATGGGAATGAAAAATAGGTGTATTTATTTTGAATAAGGAGCCTTCCATAAAGACTCGAAAAAACAGATGTTTTTTTCTTTTTTATTTATTTCTTTTTTTGCTCAATCCCGTATTGACTTTTGCGGAACCTCCTTCTCTTTCTCAACCAACACTCAATCTTACCGATAACGAAAAAGCGTGGCTTCTTTCCCACCCTTCCATTCGCGTTGGAATGGACTCTGAATATGCTCCTTATGAATGGCTCAATAAAAATGGAACTTTTGTTGGTATGGCAGTGGACTATCTGCGTCTTTTAGAGCAAAAATTAGGTGTTACGTTTGAAATTATGAAAGGAAAAGCGTGGTCTGAATTGGTTGATTTGGCTAAAAAAGGCGATATAGATGTTTTAACCAGCATTGTTAAAACCCCTGAGCGCTCGAAATATTTTTCCTTTTCTGAGCCGTATCGTGATACGCAGACGATGATTGTTGATAATGGAGAAGGGCAATTTATAGGGAGTTTGGATCGTTTATCAAAGAAGCGTGTTGCCGTTGAAAAAGGTTATTTTACGCAAGAGATGCTCGCAACAAAATATCCAAACATTCACCTAATCCTTGCCAATAATATTTTAGAAGCTTTGACTTTTGTGATGGAAGGACAAGCAGATGCTTATGTCGGTGATATGAGCGCCATAAACTATGCGATTAAAAACAATGGTCTCGAAAAACTTCGTATCTCAGGGCAAACCGAATTTTCAAGTCAGCACCGTTTTGCTTTTCCAAAAAGTCATACAGAATTAGCTTCCATTATGACAAAAGCAATGGCATCCATCTCCAAAGAGGAATCCGATACAATTTTTAATCGTTGGATTGGGATGCGAATTGAGCAAGGAATTCAGGCTCAAACCATTCTACAATACAGTGTGGGCATTATTTTTTTGTTTATTCTGTTTGCGTATTGGTATTACAGATTGCGACGTGAGGTCAAAAATCGAGAAGCGGCAGAGAGACGTGAACGTCATCGTAACGATATTCTCGAAATGATCGCTAAAATGCTTCCTTTACCCACCATTCTTGAATCCATTGTCAAAAATGTGGAAGAGCAAAATCCAAAAATGCTTTGCAGTATCCTTTTACTCGATTCTGAAGGCAAATCTTTTTCACAAGTGATTGCACCTAGTTTGCCTGCCTTTTACAATGACGCTGTCAAAGGTCTTTGTATCGGTCAAAGTGTGGGGTCTTGTGGAAGTGCTGCCTATCTGAAAAAACGTGTGATAGCTGAAAATATCGATACCCATCCTTCCTGGCAACCCTATAAAGCGTTAGCCCTTCAAGCAGGGCTTAAATCGTGTTGGTCAGAACCAATTTTTTCATCCACTGGGGATGTCTTAGGAACATTTGCGATTTATCATACCTGCGCATTAGCTCCTGTAAAAACAGATATTGCCGTCATAGAACAATCTGCCAATCTTACCAGTATCGCCATTGAAAAGAGCATTGTTACGACAAAACTTAAGGAGAGTGAAGAGCTTTATCGACACTTGACAGAAGAGGTGCGAGATGTTATTTGGAGAGCCGATAAAGATTTGAACATTACCTATATTAGCCCAGCGGATGAGCGATTGCGGGGCTATAAAGCTTCTGAAGTGATAGGACGCAGTGTTTTTGAAATGTTCACGCCTGAAGGGGTGAAGATTATTATAGAAAAATTAAAGCAGCGACAAGAAGAGGAGAGTAGAGGTATTTATAATGAATTTGTTGCTTTTGAGATGGAACATCGTTGCAAAGATGGAAGACTTCTGTGGGGTGAAATTATATCCAAGCCTGAGCGCAATGAAAAAGGCGAAATTATAGGTTATCATGGTGTCACGAGAGAAATTACTTCGCGAAAAATAATGCAAGCCAATGTTGAACAATTGGCTTTTTACGATGCTTTAACCAAACTGCCCAATCGTCTTTTATTATCAGAACGACTTACGCTTTCTATGGCAAGCAGTAAGCGTAGCAATAAATATTGTGCCTTGTTATTCCTTGACCTCGATAATTTCAAGTCTTTAAATGATACCTATGGCCATAGTATGGGCGATGTCCTTTTGGTTGAAGTCGCTAGTAGATTGATAGGATGCATTAGAGAGATAGATACGGTGTCACGTTTTGGAGGGGATGAATTTGTGATTATTCTTCAAGACCTTGCTGAAGATAGAAATCATGTGAAACATCAAGTAAAAAGTATCGCAGAGACCATTCGTATCTCTTTATCAGAGCCGTATCGACTCAGGCATACACTCTCTGAGACCAAAAGCACCATTATTGAGCATTATTGTACGACAAGCATTGGTATTGCGTTGTTTAAGAGCGATAATGATTCCAAAGATGAGCTTTTGAAAAAAGCTGATCAAGCCATGTATAAAGCCAAAAGTGCTGGAAAAAATACGATACAGTTTTACGAAAAAGACGCTCTTCTTTAACGGTAGTTTCACGTTGCATACTTCTAAGTCCAGATTCAATACAATACGTGCCAAATTTCTAGAAAAGGTTATTGATGAAACCAACAGTATCAAAAAAAGGTACTTCATCATCCGTAAATTGGCAGAGTTCACCTGTTGATATGTCTTTACATGAGAGTCTTTTTGATATAACGAATAGAATACATACTTTAAGACGAAAAGTTGTAAATGCTTTGAACTCTTCCCATAAGGAATCTCATGGACTCGATTAAAGAACTTTTCTGCATAGGGCATGGACCCTCTTCGAGTCATACGATGGGACCTCAAAAAGCAGCCCTTCGATTTAAACAAAAAACTCCAGACGCTGTTTCCTATCGTGTAACGTTGTATGGCTCTTTAGCCTTAACGGGTAAAGGGCATTTAACCGATGTAACTATTATCGAAACTTTAGCGCCAACCCCCACGGAAGTCGTCTTTCGGATGGATATTATGAAACCTTTTCACTCCAATGGAATGCTCTTTGAAGCCTTGGATGAACATTTTACATGTAAAGAGTCTTGGGAAGTGTATAGCGTGGGCGGAAGTGCGCTGAAAGAGGAGGGTGAAGCACTCACAAAAGCATCCATTTATCCACTCACGTCTATGAAAGAGATTATGGCGTGGTGCGAAAAAGAGCATCAAGAACTCTGGCAATACGTCGAGCGTTACGAAGATGAAACGCTTTGGCCTTATCTCAAAGAGGTTTGGGATACTATGCAAGAGACGATTGAGCGAGGACTCAAACAAACAGGTGTTTTACCTGGAACTCTACACTATCCCCGAAAAGCAAAAATGTTTTTTTCCAAAGCACGTAAAGAAGATAAAAAAGCGCACGGTTTAATGTTTGCTTATGCTTTAGCCGTTAGTGAAGAGAATGCCAGTGGGCACGTCGTGGTCACCGCACCTACTTGTGGGGCTTCGGGTGTTGTTCCTTCCGTACTACGTTACCTCAAAGAAGCGTATGTTTTAGATGAAACAGAGTGTTTGCGCGCGCTTGCCATTGCAGGCTTACTGGGTAACTTGGCAAAATTTAACGGCTCTATCTCAGGCGCGGAAGTGGGATGCCAAGGCGAAGTCGGCGTGGCATGCTCGATGGCCGCAGGTATGGCGGCGTATATCTTTGGCGGTAACCTTCAGCAAATAGATTATGCTGCTGAAATGGGGTTAGAACATCATCTTGGTATGACGTGCGACCCTATCGGTGGGTATGTGCAAGTCCCTTGCATTGAACGTAACGCAATAGCGGCGATTCGTGCTATCAGTGCGGCAGAATATGCTTCTTATACGGATGGAAGTCATCGAGTCAGTTTTGATGAGGTCATCCAAACGATGGTTGAAACAGGGCGCGATATGAACACCAACTATAAAGAGACCTCGCTAGGAGGTCTTGCAAAACGCTCCATTTAAAGAGAAGCGATATAGTTTTCTTTTTGTTCTGCGCTTAAGAAGGATGCTTTAAAAGAGTTTTTAACAAGCTCTTTTAGCTCCGCTTCGCTTAGCGATAAAGCGTCCACAATGGCTTCATAATTCTCATTGACATACCCTCCAAAATAAGCAGGGTCATCAGAATTGACAGTGACTAAAACACCTTGGCGCAGAAGTTTTGCGATGTTGTGTTCGTGCATACATTTCACCGCTTTGAGCTTGACATTAGAGAGTGGACAAACAGTCAAAGGAATCTGTTTTTCGATGAGAAAATCCACGAGTTTTGCATCTTCGTCACAGCGAATGCCATGATCGATTCGGTTTACATGTAAAAGATTAATCGCTTCCCAAATGTACGAGCAATCGCCTTCTTCGCCCGCATGTGCCACGATTTTATAGCCTTCTTTGGCGCTGGCTGCAAAGACGCGTTCAAATTTGGAAGGTGGATGCCCGACTTCACTTGAATCAAGCCCCACGCCAATAATTTTCTCTTTAAACGGTAAAGATTGCTCCAACGTTTCAAAGGCTTCTTCTTCACTGAGATGGCGTAAAAAGCTCATAATAAGAAACGAGCTAATACCAAGCTCTGTTTCGCCTCTTTCAAGTGCTTTGCAAATGCCATTTATAACCGTTTTAAATGCAATACCACGCTTCGTATGGGTTTGAGGGTCGAAAAAAATCTCCACATGAACAACGTTTTGCGCTTTACATGTAAGAAGGTACGCCCACGTTAGATCGAAAAAATCAGACTCGGCGATGAGCACATTTGCCCCTGCATAATAGATGTCTAAAAACGATTGAAGCGAGGTAAAGTTATAGGCGTTTTTGACCTCTTCAACACTGGTGTAAGGAATGGATATGGTGTTTTTTTGAGCCAGTGCAAACATAAGTTCTGGCTCTAAAGTGCCTTCAATATGAAGGTGCAATTCAGCTTTGGGGAGTTTGGCGATACGTTCTTTCATATGTCTACTTTTTGTGAAATTATAGCAAAGATTGAAAATGGGTTATAATAGCCTTTTCAAAAGGGTGGTGATGCAACGGTTTTCTAAAAAAGCGCAAAGTATTTTTTATGTCGCACTGTGTATTGTTTTGTGGTCATTGATTCCCGTTTTTGCCAAATTGGGGCAATCGAGCTTGGATCACCATCAGTATCTTTTCTACTCCAGTATCGTCTCGTTTCTTTCGTTGTTGGCTGTGGCTCTTTACACGAAAAAAACCCACGAACTTTTCAAATACTCGGCCAAGATGTATGGTGTTTTAATTGTTCTGGGATTTCTAGACTTTTTTTACTACCTTATGCTCTATTTTGGGTATGAAAAATCCAATGGCTTAGAAGTGTTAGTGATGCAATACACATGGCCAATTTTTATTGTTCTACTCTCCTTAGTCATTCTCAAAGAAAAACTCACCGCAAACAAAGTGGCATCGCTCATCTTGGGTTTTTTAGGAGTTACCATCGTCATCACCAAGGGTAATTTTGCATCGATTGATTTTTCCAATATCCGTGTCATTGCGATGGTTTTAATAGGTGCACTCTCGTTTGCGTTATTTTCTGTTTTGAGTAAGAAAGTGAGCATCACGCTTTCCAATGCGGTCACTCTCTACTTTTTTACCGCCATTATTTATTCGTTTATCTCCATGCAAACGTTCTCTTCGTTTGTTTTTCCAAGTCTCCATGAGTGGTTTTATATTCTCATCAATGGTATTTTTCTCAATGGCATTTCCTATCTCTTTTGGATTAAAGCACTGCAAAATGGAGATGCTTCGTTTGTGGCACCATTTATCTTTATGACGCCTATTTTATCGGCAACATCAATTATTATTGTCTTTGATGAACCCATTTTACCGGTTTACTTTATCGGACTTGCGCTCATTGTCTCCTCTGGGCTTGCCAATAGCCTTAAAAAACATTAATTGATAGAAATAGGCAAATCTATAAGCATTCTGTGCTAACCTACAAGATACAATTCATTATAGACTTTCATATCAAATAACTTCAAAGGAAGAAGATATGAAAACAGTTCTTATCACAGGTGGTAGTAGAGGTTTAGGCAAAAGCATGGCGTTGTTTTTGGCACAAAAGGGATTTGACGTCATTATCACGTATCAAAAAGCCGAGCAAGAAGCACTGAAAGTCGTTGAAGAAATCAAAAGATACGGTTTTCAATCAGCGGCATTGCCATTAGATGTTTCAAAAAGCGAGACTTTTGAGAACTTTAGCGAAGAGCTGGCATTGCTTTTAGATACCGTTTGGCACAAAAAGCAGTTTGATATTCTCATTAATAATGCGGGTATTGGTATCAACCAATCTTTTGAACAAACGAGTGTGGAAGCGTTTGATACGTTGATGAACATCCATCTGAAAGGTCCTTTTTTTCTGACACAAACATTGCTGCCTCTCATCGCAGATGGCGGTAAAATTCTTAATGTTTCAACGGGTCTAACGCGCTTTAGTATCCCTGGGTATGCCGCGTATGCCATGATGAAAGGGGGCATTGAGGTTTTGACACATTATTTGGCATTGGAACTTGGGAAACGTCGTATCAGTGTGAATGCAGTAGCCCCTGGTGCCATTGAAACGGATTTTGCAGGCGGCGTCAATCGGGATAATCCTAAAATCAACGAATACATCGCTTCCCAAATTGCGCTTGGGCGCGTGGGATTGCCTGAAGATATTGGTGCGGCGGTCTCTTTGCTGGTCAGCGATGATGCCTCATGGATTAACGGACAACGCATTGAAGTCTCAGGCGGTATGCGATTATAAAAGGAGTGATGATGCCAGTCAGTAAAGAAGGTTTGTTAGAAGAGATGGTCATGCTTTTATCGCAAAAGAGATTGCATGAAGGACTTAATACAACACCGATTGCACACATGAATGTGTTTAAAGCCTCCTCACTTTCCCAGATGTTACACACGGTCTATGAGCCCTCTTTATTCATCATCGTGCAAGGGGCTAAAGTGGTGATGTTAGGAGCGCATACGTATGCGTATGATGCCACATCGTATTTAGTCTCTTCCTTGCATTTGCCCGTTACAGGGCAGATTATTGAAGCGTCTGCGCAAAAGCCTTTTTTATCACTGCAACTGATGTTCGAGCCAGAACAGATGATTGAGATGATGCAGTATGCGACGGTTTTGCAAACGCAGGCGAAGCATGAAGCTCACAGTATGGGAGTTGGATATACAACCGTCGAGCTTTTGGATGCTGCACGGCGTCTCATACGCCTATGGAATCAACCAGAAGAGATACCTGCCCTTGCTTCTTTAATCATCAAAGAGATGCTGTACCGCGTGTTGCAAGGTGAATATGGAGCGATGTTGCATCAGTTTGTCTTACGTGGTAGCAATGCGTATCGGATTGCAAAATCGATTGAGTCTATCAATCATGATATAGCGGCTCCTTTGCGCGTGGATGCGTTGTGTAAAAAAGTAGGCATGAGTGTGGCATCGTTTCACAGGCATTTTAAAAACATAACAACCATGAGCCCAATACAGTATCAAAAACTACTACGGCTTCAGCAAGCGCGCCAGTTACTCCTTGGCGAAGTGAATGAAATAGGAAAAGCCGCTTTTTTAGTCGGCTATGAGAGCCCTTCACAATTTAGCAGAGAATATTCCAGAGTGTTTGGAAACGCACCATCTTTGGATATCAAAATCATGAAACAAAATTTAGTACGTATTTCATAAAGTAATTTTATTTTTTAAGAATATTGCAGTATAATTTTTGTGAAACTTATTTCTCAGGGCAGGGTGTAATTCCCTACTGGCGGTAATCTTGTGCGCAAGAAAGTCCGCGAGCGCTTTTACATGTAATAGACTTCTTACATAACCCGTTGAAAAAAGAGTATCGTCCATAGCACGCTACTTTTTAAAACTAAAAACATCGCCATAGCTTTGGCTATGACTCAATTTTGAGTTTTAAAAATTAATGCACTCTGAACAAACTCTTCATCTTTTCAAGGGTTATGTAAGAAGTCTAATGTTAAAAGGTCAGCAGATTTGGTGTGATTCCAAAACCAACGGTTAAAGTCCGGATGAGAGAGAATGTAGTGCATTGTTGCCATTGTTGATGACAAAATCGTGTGTCTATATTTAAAGATGCCCTGATTCTGGTAAGTTTACTCAATGTTTAGGAGTAACCCATGAATCAAATCTGTGCGAATTCTTCGCTCAACAGCTCCGTAATGCAAGCTTTGCGCGCATTACAAACTCAAAACGGCGTTATCGTGATGGATAACTATGATCGTGAAAACGAAGCCGACATCATCTTCCATGCAGAGTCTCTGACCACCGAACAAATGGCACTACTGATTCGTGAATGCAGTGGGATTGTCTGTTTGTGCTTGCCGCCTGAAAAAGCGGATGCACTTGAACTTCCCATGATGGTAACCCACAATCAGTCCAAGTTTCAAACAGGTTTTACCATTTCCATTGAAGCTAAAGAGGGCGTAACCACAGGAGTGAGTGCTAAAGACAGACGTACTACCGTTCATGCGGCGATTCATCCTGAGGGTAAAATGAAAATAGTCTCTCCCGGGCATGTGTTTCCTTTGCGCGCTAAAGCCAATGGTGTTTTAGAACGCGATGGGCATACTGAAGCGACGGTGGATTTAATGCGTCTTGCAGGTCTTTCTCCTTATGGCGTTTTGTGTGAACTCACCAATCCTGATGGGACGATGAGTAAAGGCGAGCAAATTGTCAAATTTGCACAAAAATACGATTTCCCGATTGTCAGTATTGATGAGATTATCGCGTATCGCAAAGAACACACACTCTAAATAATACAGTGTTACCTCGAAGCAGAGGTGACACTGCTCTAGTGTTGTGTGTGTTGCAGGACAAATTGTTTAAATTCGCTAAAGAGTTTGCTAGGGTATTTGTTTTTATGATAGATAAGATGAAATGTGCGTTTAAAAGATAAATTTTTGAGCCTCACTTCAAACAGTTCGCCTCTTTCTAGCTCTTTTTCTACCACAACGCGTGAAACACATGTCATTGCTTGTGGGTAAGAGAGTAGAAGTATTTTTGCTTCTTCAAATTCGCTAAATTCCATGCACAGTTTTATATTTTGAGCAATATCGCCTAACGCTTCTAAAAAAACTTCCCGTGTTCCAGAGCCTTTTTCGCGTAAAATCCACTTTTTTGAGAACAACTCATCAACATAAACGGTTTTGTTGGCAAGGCTTTTATCACTTGTGACGACAATAAGCTCATCATTTCCGATGGCTTCTTTGATAATATCCGGATCATCGCATGTCGATTCGATAAATCCAACATCGATGATAGCGTTTTTGACCATGTGAATAATCTGTGCGGAGTTGTGACTCTCTTTTTGGATTTGAACACGCTCATTATGCTGTAAAAAATCAAAGATGATTTTGGAGGTCACGAAATTACCGATGGTTTTACTCGAAGCGATTTTTAAAATACCCGATAACGTATTGCTGATAAAAAAATTTTGAGCGTCATTGAGCGCCATAAAATGAAGATAGGTTCTCTCTTTAAAAAGCCGTCCTGTTTCATTCAAAACAAATTTTTTTCCGATGCGATCAAACAAAGGCTCACCAATTTTTTGCTCTAAAGATTTGATGGCTAGCGAAATGGCAGATTGTGTGATACCAAGTTTTTGAGCTAAATTTGAAAGATGCGCATCATCGCACAAGTGGTAAAAAATATTCAATTCTTTTAGGGTCATGTGCTTCCTTTAATGAGTAATATTTATGATTATAGCAAATATAATTTATTTTACTTATTATATTGAGAGTTTTATAATACGCTAAAAATTTGAAGGATGTGTATGTTTCAAAAAGAAAATAGACACAACACGCTAAGCGGAATTCTCTTTGTGGCACTATTTGCAACCAGTGCGACGTATATTGGAGAATTCGCAGTGTTTAAACATCTTGGTATTAGCCCTTTGATTATCGGTATTCTCTTAGGTATGGTGTATGCCAATACCTTACGTCACAAGTTGCCCAAAGAGTGGGTTCCGGGTATCTTTTTTTCCACCAAAACAATTTTACGAGCAGGCATTGTGCTGTATGGGTTTAGGCTAACGTTTCAAAATATTGAAGAAGTGGGGCTTGCAGGCATTATAACCAGTGTTGCCGTTGTTGGTTTAACCTTCATTATTGGTTATATTGTAGGAACAAAAGTACTGAAACTCGATAAAGAGACAACGATTTTAACGGCGGCGGGTAGTTCTATTTGTGGTGCGGCGGCGGTACTTGCTACTGAACCTGTCGTCAATGCGGAAGCGTATAAAAGTACAGTCGCCGTTTCAACAGTTGTGGTGTTTGGAACCATTGCGATGTTTTTGTACCCTTTTTTATATAAATTAGGGTTAGTCCCTCTAACACCTTCTGAAATGGGTATTTATATCGGAGGGACGATTCATGAGGTCGCTCATGTCGTGGCTGCTGGTAATGCCATCGACCAAGAGACGGCACAAAGTGCGGTTATTGTTAAAATGATTCGCGTGATGCTTTTAGCACCTTTTTTAGTGATTTTGGGCTTTTGGTTGATGCGCAGTTCAAAAAGTACGCTTTCTAAAACCAAAACAAAAATTACGATTCCTTGGTTTGCGGTTTTCTTTATTGTGGTTGCCGGATTTAATTCCTTGCATCTTTTGCCTTCTGTGGTTGTTGCAGATATCAATGCCATCGATACCTTTATGCTTACGATGGCGATGACGGCGCTTGGTATGGAAACCAGTACGAGTAAGTTTAAAAATGTAGGGATGAAGCCTATTTATTTAGCGGCAATTCTATTTTTATGGTTGATATTTGGTGGATTTTATATTGTGAAACTCTCGTTGATGGTTTAAAAATGAGAAAGCTTTTTAGGCTTTCTCATGTGTGATTAATCTCTCCCTAAAAACTCAGAAGCTTCAGAGATAATGAGAAACGCTTCTGGGTCATACTCGCGGATAATATCTTTTAACAGCTGAATTTTTGAGGTTTCAACCGAGAGTAAAATAACCGTTTTTGTCTGCTTTTGATGGTGCAATCCCACGCCTGTAAAAATGGTACCATGTTCTTCAATTCTTTCGCGAATTTGCTCGGTTAAAGCTTCAACATTATTGGAAACGATATTGACGACTTTTTTGGAAGGACGTCCCGTTAAAATCATATCGATGACTTTAGAAGTGACATACACGCCAAGCATACTGTAAAGCGCTTTTTTCATGTCACCATAAGCGAAAATATAGGCAACCATAATGGTAACGTCGATGATAAGCAAAACTTCAGCGGCTTTGAGTTTTGTTTTCATGGCAACAATTTCGCCGACGACAGAGGTACTGCCTGTGGAAGAGCGACCTTTAATGACCAGTCCTACGCCAAGCCCTATAAAAATACCTCCAAAAATCGCGGCCAATAAAATATCATCGGTCAGAGGTTTTAGATGCAAAAATTCTCGAAAAAGGTCGGTAAAAAACGATGTTGCAAGAAGCGCCATAAAGGTTTTCATCGTATAGAGCTTACCAAAATAGATAAATCCCAAAAGAACAAAAGGCGCACTGACGATAACCAGTAACGTTCCAAGCGTTAATTGTGTCATAAAAAAATGCAAAATCAAAGCAATGCCGATGCCACCTCCTGTGACCATGTTATTGGGAGAGAGAAAGCAAACAACGGCAAATGCCATCGACATCGTGCCTAGAAGTACATAAGCGGTTTGTATAAATTGAAGCGAAAGCGATGATTTTTGCATTATTTCAAGTATCCCATTAAATTAAAAATAGGTAATTTTGAGCTACTTTCAAGTTTTTTCATCCATTTGTCCATCGGGTCTGGTTTTTGCCAGATGGGTTGTTTGACTTGCGCAAGTTCTTCAACTTTTTCTTTGGCTTCATTGATAGAACCAATCTCATCAATCAGTTTTACATGTAATGCTTTACTGGCAATGAAAACTTGTGCGTTTGCAAACTCATTGGGTTTGGTTTCATCTAGACCGCGCGCTGTGGCTACGTCATGGACAAACAAACCATACGCATCATCAATAAGACCTTTTAAAGCACCTCGCTCTTTTGGTGTCCATTCACGCGTAAACGTTCCCATCTGCTTGTAATCGCCTGCCGTGATAATTTGTTCAGAAATACCCAGTTTTTTAGCCAGTTCAGCAACATTGGGCGCTTGAAAAAGAACGCCAATTGAGCCGATAAACGCACCCGGATTTGCCACGATGTAATTGGACCAAATCGACGCGTAATAACTCCCACTGGTCATACTGCCTGCGGCATAGGCAACAACGGGTTTATGCATTGCCAAACGTTTGATAGCCATAGAAAGTTCAATCGAAGGCGCTAACGCTCCTCCGGGAGAATTTACATGTAAAAGCACACCTTTGATGTGTTCGTCTTTATCGGCTTTGTTAATTGTCTCTAAGATGTCATCGATTTGTGTGATTTCTCCTTCGATTTTCACCACAGCTAAATTAGGGGTTTTTAACTCTTCTTGAGAGCCATAAATCAGTACGACAATCAAAATAAAAAGCAGTGCTTTAAAATGATTTTGGATGTAATTTAAAAGTGCGCCCACCCAAAGAAACGGTTTTTTAATCAAATCTAACATAGTTTTTCTCCATCAATAAACGTCATAAGCGTTTGTTTCGTCTGTAAAATAAGCTGTAATGCCACGTCTTTCGTCTCGCAAGGTTGTGGCAACGTTGCAACAATCATATCGGCGTAATTGCCTGCATGAAGCGTTCCACATGGAAGTTTGAGTGCCTTTGAAGCATTACATGTAATACCTTGTAACAGCGTGATGGCAAGCGTTGAAAGTTCTTCTTGCGCGTGCATCATTAAAGCGCATCGTAATTCATCCCAAAGGTTCAAAGAGATATTTGAACTCAGTCCATCGGTGCCAATGGTAAGGTTAATGTTCTGTTCTTTAACCGTTGCAAGGTCTAGCTTCCCCACACCTAAAAGTCGGTTGGAAACAGGGCAATGTGTCAAAGTCGCTTTTTGTGTCGCGATGACATTTAACTCCTGCTCCGTGGCTTGAACGCCATGCGTAAAAAGTGTGTCGTTGTGTTCAAAAAGCGCTAAATACTCCATCGCACTGCACATGGGTTTAGCATGAGGATTAAAGGCATTAAAGAATGTCTGAAAATCTCCCTCACCTTTATCTAACCAACGTCGCTCTGCGGGGCTCTCCATAAAATGCGTTGAAACCACACATCCTTCATCACGTGCTAATTGCAGGGCTTTTTTTGCCAAAATTGGATGCGTTGAGTAGGGTGAATGCACTGAAATCGCAGGAATAAAGCGATGAGATGTCAATTCTTTTGAAGCTTCTAAGCGTCCTACAAAATCATTGTACATCGCATCTACCGCGCTTGGAACTGAACCTAATACTTCATTAAAATAGACGACACGTTGCGGTGTTTGAGTACACGCTTCTAAATCAGCTCCAAAACTACTAATTGCACCAAGGGTTGTTGTACCGCTTTGGAGCATCTCTTGGAGTTTACATGTAATCAGTTCCGTTGTGGCAAGTGCGCTAAGTTCTTCACGGTGTTTGATGACTGATTGAAGCCAAGGAATGAAGTCGCCATAGTGAAGCATACTTTGGTTGGCGCTAAACTCTAAATGAACGTGCGCGTTAATGAGTCCAGGCAGAATAACGCTGTTTTTAGGTGTGGTAATAAGGGTTGCAGTAGGGTGCTTGGCACGTAAATCTTCACCATTGCCCACTTCAACGATGGTTGTGTCAAATAAAACGCCACCGTGTTCAATAATGTCAAATGTGTCATTGCACACCAGTACAAAATCAGCGGTTATTAATGTCACTTTTTTCCTTTGTTTACACGTTTGAAAGAGTATTCTTCAAACGAAAAATTCGTGTAATTGTATCCTAAACAAACCCTTGATATAATAAGACTAAATTTTAAACAAAAGGTAAAAGATGAAAATAGTTGTCATTCAAGGTCCAAATCTTAATATGCTCGGTCACCGTGAACAAAGCGTCTATGGTGCGATGAAACTTGAAGAGATTCATTCTCAAATGGAAGCGGTTGCAAAACAAAATGATTTCGAAATCGAATTTTTCCAATCCAATTTAGAAGGCGAAATGGTTGATAAAATCCAAGAATGCTTAGGTGACGCCGATGGTATCATCATCAATCCAGCAGCCTACACACATACGTCTATCGCGATTCGTGATGCCATTAGTGCCGTATCATTACCTGCGATTGAAGTACATATCAGCAATATTTACAGACGTGAAGAGTTCCGCCAAAAAAGTATGATTGCACCTGTTTGTACTGGACAAATTAGCGGTTTTGGACCATTTGGTTACCACTTGGCAATGATTTCTATGATGCAAATGCTAGGCGAAATCGATGCGATTCGTAAAGCTCAAGCGGCACAACAACAAGCAAAAGCATAACGTGAACTATATCCTCAAAGATGAAAATGCACTCTATTTTGAGTGTGGCTTTTCATGCGATAATGCCGTTTTTTTAAAACTAGGAAGCGAAGCATTTTTTATTACCGACCCACGTTATACCACAGAGGCTTCTGAAGTGATTCACGGTGCTTCTGTGATTGAAGGCGACAGACGTGACTTATTAAAGACGGCACGTTTGCTCATTCGAAAAAGCGGTATTAAATCCTTAGCATACAATCCTAGTGAATGGAGTGTGGATGCTTATGCAAGACTCAGTGATAAGCTTAGTATCCATTTTCAAGAAAAACCCAATTTTTCACAAAAAAAACGTATGATTAAAAGCGAAGCGGAACTTCAAACACTGAAAAAAGCCGCGTTGTTTGGCAGAGATGCATTTACACGCTTTGGGGAATTTTTAAAAGAGGGTGGTTTAGGGCTGGATGAAAAGATGGCTCATTTTGAAGCCGAGTCGATTTTTAAATACAAAGGTGCTTTAGAGCTTAGTTTTTCTCCCATCGTAGCCTTGGGTGAAAATGCTGCTAAACCACATGCGCTTCCAACATCAAAAGTCTTACAACATGGCGAATTGGTGCTTTTGGATGCTGGGGTTAAGTATGCACGCTACTGTTCTGATAGAACACGCACAAGCTCTTTTGATGAGCATTTTAATTTTAGTAAAGAGCAATATTTCAAAAATACCTTCCAGCAAAAAGTGTATGATACGGTTTTGTGGGCACAAGAAGCGGCACTAAATGCTGTTAAAGTGGGTGTCAAAGCCAAAGAGATTGATAAAGCGGCACGTGATGTGATTGACCAAGCAGGCTTTGGAGCATTTTTTATTCACTCAACAGGGCACGGCGTGGGACTTGATATTCACGAACTTCCTGTGATTGGCGCACGAAGTGAAACCATTATCGAAGAAAATATGGTCTTCACCATTGAGCCAGGTATTTATTTGCCAGAGCAATTTGGCGTTCGCATCGAAGATACGATTGTCGTACGAAGTCATGGCGCTGAGGTTATGGGGTGAAATTAGAAAAAATTTCTTTTTTTCCTGTTCGTAAACGTCATGCCAATGCATTTCGCTATGAAGCGGTGATTGGTCTTGGTGGTAATGTGGGTGATGTTAAAAAGCGATTTGTTGCATTGTATCGTCGGTTACTCAATGACAGACGGTTTCATGTACGTGAAACATCACCCATTTTGCAAAACCCAGCTTTTGGTTACACCGAACAAAATGACTTTTATAACGCAGTGATGGTCTTGGAGACATCTTTACATGTAAAAGCATTGCTCAAAATACTTTTACATGTAGAAGATCAATTTGGGCGTGTAAGGCTCTTTAAAAATGGACCAAGAACGCTTGATTTAGATATAATATTTTTCGATAATCTCAAACGCAATCAACACAACTTAATCGTTCCACACCCCAAGTGGAGTGAGCGTTTGTCCGTTGTCGTTCCACTTTTTATGCTAAAAAGTTTCAAAGGATAATGGGTGAAATTTCATACGTTTAGTGGAGAAACACCAGCAGAAGCACTGAAACTCGCTCAACACGAGTGTGGTGAAAACGCTTTGGTGATTAGTACCAAACAAATTCGCAAAAAAACAATCAGCACATCAGCACTGTATGAAGTGGTTGTTGCGATTGAAGAAGACCAACCTACGCCGCCGATTGCACCCAAAATGGAGCCTAGTAGAGTTGATTCTAAATACAAAAGCGGGGAAGATGTTCTCTTTAGTCTTTCCGAAGCAGCCAAACAAATCTCTCAAATTGCACAAGCGACAAGTGATATAGGCGGTAGTACCAACAATACACTTAGGCAAGCAGAGCGCAATCAGAACAATGAAAGTATGGGCGAGATTAAGTGCGAAATTAATAAGCTCGCTGATAAAATTAAGTTGATTCAAGAGATGTTTTGGGAAGAAAAAGCGCACCATCGTAACCATCTAGCGATTCCTTCTGAATTTGCCGAAATTTATAAACTGGCAAAAACCAGCGGTATGGGCGAAGACCATCTTGAAAATATTATGAATTTAACGCTAGAGCATATGCCTAGCCGTATGAAAAACAGCAGTGAGACCATTAAACGCTATTTTCAAGTGTTACTTCGTAAGCTTATCCCTGTCAGGATGGAAGAAGAACTTTCCAAAGGCTCCAAGCGGGTAATGATGTTTGTGGGTCCAACGGGAGTCGGTAAAACAACGACGATTGCGAAGTTGGCGGCGCGTTACTCGTACATTCAGGAAAAACGCTCTAAAGTGGGGATTATTACCCTTGATACGTATCGTATTGGAGCGGTTGAACAGCTGTTTCAGTACGCAAAAATGATGCGTTTACCTATTGAAGATGTGGTTGAACCTGCTGATTTTAACAATGCGCTCTCTTCATTGGCACATTGCGATGTAATTTTAATCGATACCGTAGGAAGTTCACAATACGACAAAGAGAAATTGATTAAACTCAATAAGTTTATCCAAAGTAGTAATTTTCAAATCGATGTCAATTTGGTTTTATCAGCAGGAAGTAAACTAGAAGATTTAAAAGAGGTCTTTAAAAATTTCTCATTTTTAAATATCGATACGCTGATTTTTACAAAATTTGATGAGACCAAGGTTTTTGGAACGATATTTTCTTTGATTTATGATACCGATAAACCCGTGAGCTATTTTTCCATTGGTCAAGAAGTCCCTGATGATATTGTTCCAGCATCCAGTGACTTTTTGGTTGAATGTATTCTTGATGGTTTTGAGAAAAAAAGAGGTGAACATGGAAACACAGGCGAATAAACTTCAAGAATTGGTTGGGGCGTCCAATAAAGAACACAGTAGTACGAAGTTCATTGCTATTACCAGCGGCAAAGGTGGCGTTGGTAAAAGCACCATTAGTGCAAACATGGCAAATATCTTGTCCAATAATGGATACAAGGTGGCGTTGTTTGATGCGGATATTGGACTTGCCAATCTTGATGTCATCCTCAACGTTCGCATTGATAAAAATATTCTCCATGTCTTAAAAGGAGAATGTTCCTTAAAAGATGTCATCGTCCCTATTAAAAAGAATTTACTGCTTATCCCGGGTGAAAGTGGTGATGAGATATTAAAATACTCTGAGCAGTTTTTATTTGAGCGCTTTTTGGAAGAGACAAAAGTGCTTGATGATTTAGATTTTATGATTATTGATACGGGGGCGGGTATTGGAGAACATATTCAGCTGTTCTTAGAAGCGGCGGATGAAGTCATTGTTGTGACTGTTCCTGATCCTGCTGCGATTACAGATGCGTATGCAACGATTAAAATTACCAGTAAAACACAGTCTAACATCCATCTTATTTTAAACATGACCAAAAGCGAAAAAGAGGCGCAGCTCATTTTTGATAAAATTAATAAAGTAGCGCAAGCGAACATTGGCAATGGATTGAAACTGAATTTAATCGGAAAATTACCTGAGGATAAGGTGGTTTCAAAGAGTATCAAACAACGTACCCTTTTTACCAATGATGCACCCAATTCAATGGCATCTTTGGATATGAAGCGCATTGTGAACAACCTTGTGTATAAATTGGAACGAAAAGTGCTTAAAAGTGATACAGGAAAGAGTTTCGGGAGCTTTTTTAAGCGTATTATTGAGCAATTTTAGATACATTTCACAAAGGTATATTGTATGGTCAAATCAGAAAATTTTATCTATTTTTTTACCATTAGTGGTTTTTTTATAGGATTGGCGTTTTCCATATTGAATTTTTCTGAGCCAGAAGAGATTCTCTTTTATACATTAGAGATTACGCTGGTTTTTTATTTGATCATCCATTTGGCTATCATGAACTTCTTTGACTTAGAGCGTATGAGTACATTTATCTTTAACAAAAAAGAGCATGAAAACATTGGTGATTATTTTATCCATGAACTTGAAAACAGAGAAAAAGTGATGGAAAATCTTTTAAGCAGTATTGAAAATATGAACCAGCACTATGAAAAGTTAATGAAAGGCTCAACAGAGAGTAATGAATCCTACGTTAAAAAAGCAGCCTAATCCTTATAGCCAAAATCTTAAAAAAGAGCAGGATGAGCTTGTTCTTCAGTATTTACCTGCTGTAAGAGCGATGGCTTATCGTTTACGTGAAAGGCTTCCTGCTTCTGTGGATGTCAATGATCTTATCTCTATTGGCACGGAAGAGATGATTAAACTGTCTCGCCGTTACGATAAAGACCAGAATGACTCTTTTTGGGGATACGGTAAAAAGCGCGTTTATGGCTCCATGCTTGATTTTTTACGCTCTTTGGATACGATGAGTCGGTCAAATAGACGCCTCATTAAAATGGTTGATCAAGAGATTACGGCGTATTTGGGTGAACATGGTAATGAGCCTGACGATGCTTACTTAGCAAAAGTCTTAGGCGAAGATATTGAAAAAGTAGCGGAAGCTAGAAACAGCTCAATGATTGTCTCCGTGATGTCATTAAACGAACAAGTCACCATTCTCTCAGGTGAGGATACCGCTCAAAAAGTTGAAAAAGATGAATTGCTAGAGATGATTCATGCTATCTTATCAACCTTTAGCGAACGAGAGCAGATGATTATTCAGCTTTACTATTTTGAAGAGTTGAATTTAAAAGAAATCAGTGAAATACTAGAGATAAGTGAGTCGAGAATTTCTCAAATCCATAAAAAACTTTTAACGAAGATAAAAGAACAGTTGGGACTATACAATGGCTGATATTCTAAGTCAAGAAGAGATTGACGCATTATTAGAAGTTGTTGAAGAAGAGGGCGATACGCTTGTTAGTGAAAGCGAAGGCAATGACACACGGCAAGTAATCCTTTATGATTTTAAACGTCCCAATCGTGTTTCAAAAGAGCAGCTTCGTGCGGTTAAAGGTATTCACGATAAAATGGCGAGAAATCTTGCGTCGCAAATCTCCTCTATTATGCGTAGTATCGTTGAAATTCAACTCCATTCTGTCGATCAGATGACGTATGGTGAGTTTTTGATGTCACTTCCTAGCCCTACTAGTTTTAACGTCTTCTCCATTAAACCACTGGATGGTAATTGTATTATCGAGATTAACCCTTCCATCGCGTTTCCAATGATTGATAGACTTTTAGGTGGTATGGGGGAAGCCTACGAAGCAACGCGTGAACTTACCGATATTGAACTTAATCTTCTCGATGCCATTTTGCGTATTATCATGCAACGTCTTAAAGAAGGTTGGGCTCCCATTACGGATATGTATCCAACGGTAGAAACCAAAGAGTCCAGTCCTAATGTCGTACAGATTGTTTCCCAAAACGAAATTGTTATTATGGTTGTTATGGAGATTATCATTGGAAATTCTAGCGGAATGATTAACCTATGTTATCCGGTTATCTATTTGGAACCCATCTTGTCACGTTTGGCAAATCGTGATATTATGTTGGGTGAAACCAGTGCTAAAAAAAGCCGTAATAAAGAGCTTAATACTCTCATCTCACGTGCAGAAGTCTTTAATGAAGCCATTATCGGTAGAGCTGAGCTTAGCGTAGGTGACTTATTGGATTTGAAAAAAGGTGATATTATTAGACTGGATCGTGCCGCGGATGATAAAGCAATCGTAATGATTGATAAAAAAGAACTTTTTTTAGCAGAAATTGGCTTGCATCGATTTCGAAAATCTATAAAAATCGAAGAACTCGTTAAAACGGATAAAGATGAAGTTAAAAGCGCACTTGAAAAACTTGAGCAAGTGAGAATGTCAAAAATTTCATCCTTTGATATACAACAACAGGGGTAAGGTGTGAATAATACATTTGTACAATTATTAGAACAAGAAATTGTTTCAACCATAGAGGGATTAACAGGTATCGCACCTACTGTTGAATTAAATAAAGAAGAGAGTGGCGAGAGTAAACTCAAACTCAGTCCTCCTTTAGCCAAGCTTGATGTTACCGTTGGCGGGCAAATGAATGGGCGTATGCGTGTTACGGTTGCAACGTCTATTGCAACGGCAATTGGCGATATGATGCTTGGTGGAGAAGGCAATGAGAAAGAGGAGATGGATTCTGAGGATTTAGATGCCATCAAAGAGATTATTTCTAATATTTTAAGTGCTTTTTCACGTTCTCTTGGCAGTCAAAAAAATATGCCAAAATTAGAGTTTGAGATTAACAGTGTTGAGTATATTGATGCAAACAGCGAAGTTGATTTTAAAGGGTATGAAAAACTCTTTATTTATCATCTGGCCATTCATCACTCTCATGATGTCATTTCGTTTGCGATTACGCATGAATTAGTGCCTCTTATTGGTGAAGAACCCACTGTTATGGCATCAAGTCCATCCGTATCTGCTCCAGAAATAATGGTTGAAGAACCTCGTAAAACAACAACCAATATGACTCCAGAAGAATTAAGCAATATTGAATTGATTAAAGACGTTAAACTTCCTATTCGTGTACGCATTGGTTCAAAAAAAATGCTCCTCAAAGATGTGCTTAGTATGGACATTGGTTCTGTTATTGAACTGGACCAATTAGCGAATGATCCTTTAGAAATTTTAGTCGGTGATAAAGTCATTGCTATGGGCGAAGTTGTGATAGTGGACGGAAACTTTGGTGTTCAAATCGGAGAAATTGGCACTAAACGTGAACGTTTAGAAAAGCTTCGATAACATCGCATGGAGCAATTTAAGCGTATTAAGGACACAGCACATACCAATGAATGGAGTGTGCTACGTATTATGTCAGACTTCGTGAAAGGGTTTGATGAGCTTCAAGACTTAGGTCCTTCGGTTACTTTTTTTGGCAGTGCGCGTTTCCACCCTAATAACCATTATTATAAAGAAGCGTATGCCCTTGCTAATCGATTAGGGCAAAGAGGGTATTCTATCGTCACCGGTGGCTCACATGGTATCATGGAAGCAGCGAATAAAGGAGCCTTTGATACCCAAAAATGTGAATCCATCGGTTTAAATATCAATCTTCCGCATGAACAATCGGGTAATGCTTATACAACGAAACATCTTAGCTTCGATTATTTTTTTGTTCGCAAAGTCATGTTAATAAAATATTCACTTTCTTATGTTATCTTTCCTGGTGGTTTTGGTACGCTCGATGAGCTTTTTGAAGCCTTAACATTAACACAAACAGGAAAAATTACAAAAATTAGTATTTTCTTGTACGGTAAATGCTATTGGGAAAAACTCTATGATTTTATTAAAACGACGATGGTAGAGCATCACACAATTCGCCCTGAAGATATAGAACTGATTACATTGACCGATGATTTAGATGAAATCGTCACAAAAATCGATGAACGATTGGTTTTATATATTAATGAGTTAAAAGCAGAAGGGTTAGAACATAGCCGTTACTACCAAAAAGCGATTGAATTCTTATCTAACCGAGAGTAAGCATGACAAAAAAGATGCATTTCAAATACCTCCTCAAAAAGCACCTTCCTCTTTTAGGCGCTTTGTTGCTTCTAAGCGTTGTTTTGTACGAAATCAGTTTTTATATTTTTAAAACCTATCGTGCATTCTTCAGTTCTGATGCTGCCATTGCAAACATTTTAGCAGAAGAGATCGTATTAGCAGGGACATTCTTCCCAAGTCATTGGTGGTATGTCAATAATGATTTATGGGTCTTTTATAAACAACTTTTAGTTATTCCTTGGGTTTTAGCCGATAAAAATGGTTATTTTGCGCATGCGTTTACGGTATTTGAAGTTAGTATATTTATGGTCGTTTTTATTTACTGGTTTTTACGTTCATTAATGCTTTCACGCGCTTCATCTATTATGGGTGGTGTAGTCGTTTGTATTGCCTATTCACCGATGTATTTAAGAGAATTGTACGGTGAGGCTGCTTATACATGGTACTTTATTTTTATGATAGCTTTTATGTTTATTTTTCGAAAACTCAGCCCTCATGTCATCAGCAAAAGCACACAGATTAAAGCTTTTATTTTCTTTATGATTTTACTCTACTTGCTCGTTTTAGCCAACCCTATTCGCTTTTTTGTTTATTATATTACTCCTTTTTTCGGGGCATTGGCACTCATGATCTATTTTGCCCGCGATAGTCTTAAAACGTTTAAAGCGACGCTTTTACGTATGCTTACGGTCAAAAGAATGGTCATTTTTGCATTTGCATGTATTATTATGGCGATTGGAACGGTGACCCACTATAATCTTTTTGAGAGGTTACATTTTGCAGGCGGTGCAAATAACGCTGTATTGGTGCCCTTGGAAGATTTGCCCGTGCATGCCATACATGCTCTCTTAGGGTTACTCAATTTTATAGGGGCAGAATGGAATGCCAACGTGCGTATCTCTTCTCTTGAAGGGGTGGTTTCCCTTTTAAAATTTGGGCTTTTCCCTTTTGTGTTGATTGTACCTGCTTTGTATATCAAAAGAGCATATTATCAAATGAGCGCGACGGAACGACTGTTCGTCTTATTTTCCTATGTGGGATTTGCGCTTATTTTTACTTTGTATGCGACAACCTCTTTGCATGAAAATGCATGGGCAGCGCGCAATAATATACGCTATATTTCACCATTTTTGATGATGATTTTAATCTGTAATGTGATTATGTGGCGATTCTTTTCTTTGTTTATTAAATTGCTTCTATCTTTATCACTCGTAATGGCAATGGGATTGTCATGGAATTATGTCTCGCCAGATGGCTGGAGAGCGATTGTCGATAAGCGAATCGCCTTAGTGGAAGAGCTCAAAAGTAAGGGACTTCATTTTGGTTACGCAGAGTATTGGGATTCACACATTTACACTGTTTTTAGTGATGGGGATATCGATATTCGTCCGATAGAAATCAGCGATGAAAATGTAACGTTGGAAAAATGGCTTTCGAGCGATAGGTGGTATCAAAAAGATTCAACCGATGGAAAAGTCTTTTTTATGCTAAAACCAGAAGATATAGACGATTTCTATTCAGCGATAAAACATATGAATATGCCTGATCCAATTGAACAGTTTTATATTGGTGAATACAGTGTTGTTGTTTTTGAAAAAAACCCACTTTATGAGAAAAAAACTAAAGCGGAAGCAAGGAAGAAAAAGCGTATAATGACCGCTCCTTAAATTACATGTAAAGGTCGTGCGTGGAGTCTGTTAAGATCAGTGTGGTTTCTCCAATTTATGGCTGTAAAGAGTGCTTGTTTGAGCTGTATGAACGTTTAGTTAAAACGCTTTCTCAAATTACAGAACAGTTTGAAATTATTTTAGTGAATGATGCGTGCCCGCAAGGTTCGTGGGAGCGAATTGTGATGTTGTGTGCTCGCGATGAAAGAGTTAAAGGCATTAACCTTTCTCGGAATTTTGGACAGCATTATGCTATTACCGCAGGACTTGATCATGCCAAAGGCGAATGGGTTGTGGTTATGGACTGCGATTTACAAGATCGCCCTGAGGAGATTATTAAACTTTATAATAAAGCAATCGAAGGTTATGACATTGTTTTTGGAAGACGCGCCCAAAGACAAGACAGCTTTTTTAAACGTTTAGGCTCACGTGCTTTTAATCGTGTCTTAGAATATTTCACAGACAATAAGCATGACAACAGTATTGCTAACTTTGGGATTTATGCCCATAAAGTGATAGCGACTATCAATCGCTACCGTGAACACAGTCGCGATTTTTTGTTGTTTGCGAAAATGGTCGGTTTTAAGAAAACGGAAATTGATATTGAACATGCACCACGAGCGTATGGACAATCCTCCTACAATCTTTCAAAATTGATTCGTCTTGCGACAGATTCGATTATTTCGCATTCCAATAAACCGCTTCGTTTATCGATTCAACTTGGCTTTGGTATCGCTTTTATAAGCTTGATTTTTGCTGGATGGCTTGTGATTCGTTACTTTTTCTTTCACACCCCTGCTGAGGGTTGGACCAGTTTAATGGTATCAATGTTTTTTATGTTCGGTCTCTTATTTGCCATTATTGGCATTACCGGTTTATATATTGGAAAAATATTTGATGAAGTTAAACGAAGGCCACTTTATATTATTCAAGAGATGATTAATTTATGAAAAAAATCGCTATTTTACAGTCTAATTATATACCTTGGAAAGGGTATTTTGATATCATCGGCAGTGTCGATGAATTTGTGCTGTATGATGATATGCAGTACACTAAAAATGATTGGCGTAATCGCAATAAAATCAAAACACAAAATGGACTTCAATGGTTAAGTATCCCTGTGCGCCAAGAGAGTTTGCATCAGAAAATCAATGAAACAAAGATTACGGATACCAAATGGAACGTGAACCATTGGAAAAGTATCGCTCAAAATTATGCAAAAGCACCGCATTTTAAGGCGTATAAAGAGCAATTTGAAGCATTGTATCTGAATGCGACCTCAGAATACATCAGCGAGATTAACCGCCATTTTATTGACGCAATCTGCGGAATGCTCGGAATTAAAACCATCATTCGAGATTCCAGAGAGTTCGTTTTAGCGGAAGGGAAAAGTGAACGTCTTTTAGCGTTATGTCAAGATTTGGGTGCAACGACCTATCTAAGCGGTCCTGCGGCACGAGATTATTTAGACGAATCCATTTTCAAAGCAGCGGGAATTGCCGTAGAATGGATGGATTATGGTGGGTATCAAGAATATCATCAGCTTTTTCCACCGTTTGAACATGGCGTGAGTGTCATTGATGTGATTTTAAATGAGGGTGAAAATGCCAAAAATTTCCTCAAAAGTACGATACGATAATCCGATTTTTAATTGACATGTAAAACAGTAAAACACTATCAAGGTGCGCAAATTTCGATAAGAAACCAAGCGTCAATGCTACTTTTAAAACAGTGTTTTGAAAGTGATCACAGAGTTTGAAAAGCTCTATAAACTAGATGAAGAGAACATGAAGATGATTCATTTTAATAAACCTCCACGAACTGGTAATGAAGAAAAATATGTTTTAGAAGCCATGAACAGCCTTAAAATGTCAGGAGATGGTCCTTTTGGTAAACGCTGTCAAAAATGGTTTGAAGAGCGATATCACTGTTATAAAACACTTTTAACGCCTTCGTGTACGCATGCATTAGAGATGGCGGCCCTGCTTTTAGATATTCAAGCGGGCGATGAAGTTATTATGCCTAGCTACACCTTTGTAAGCACAGCTGATGCGTTTGCCTTGCGTGGGGCTAAAATCATTTTTGTGGATGTAAGAGCAGATACCATGAATATTGACGAGCGTCTGATTGAAGCGGCTATTACACCTAAAACAAAAGCCATTGTACCTGTTCACTACGCTGGGGTTGGATGTGATATGGATGCGATTATGGATATTGCAACACGCCATAATCTTTATGTTGTTGAAGATGCTGCACAAGGGTTTGAAGCAACCTATAAAGGAAGACCCCTTGGTACGATAGGACATTTAGGTGCGTTTAGTTTCCACGAGACTAAAAATATCACTAGCGGTGGTGAAGGCGGATTACTCTTGATTAATGATGAACGCTTTTCTCAAAGAGCTGAAATTATTCGTGAAAAAGGGACGAATCGAAGTCAATTTTTTAGAGGCATGGTTGATAAGTACGGCTGGATGGATATAGGCAGTAGCTACTTGCCAAGTGAGCTTCAAGCGGCCTATTTATGGGGTAATTTGGAAATGGTCGATGCTATTCAAACCCATCGACTCAATACCTGGAAAGCCTATTTTGAACGATTAGAACCTTTGGCAAAGAAAGGTCTTTTGGAACTAGCAACGATTCCAAGCGAATGCGTTCATAACGCGCATATGTTCTATCTCAAAGTAAAAAATTTAGAAGAGAGAACAGCCCTTTTAGAAAGATTCAAAGAGGCAAGTATTGGTGCTGTTTTTCACTACATTCCATTACACAGCGCACCAGCAGGCCTTAAATATGGACATATGTTTCAAGAAGATATCTATACCACAAAAGAGAGCGAACGCTTAGTGCGCTTGCCGATGTATTATGGTATCACATTAGAAGAAGTGGATGAAGTCTGTGAAGTTTTAATGAAATGGAGCGAATGTTAATGGCACATTTATATATCTTTGGAACGATTTTTTTTACGGTATACGGGCAACTTGTCATTAAATGGCGTATTCCTTTTCATGGTCATTTACCTGACGCGTCTGCTGAAAAGCTCATCTTTTTATTGAAACTCTTTTTAGATCCATTTATCTTAAGTGGGTTTGTCTCTGCGTTTGTGGCATCTTTATGTTGGATGGCGGCAATGACAAAATTTGAGCTTAGCTATGCTTATCCGTTTATGGGCTTAACTTTCGTTGTTGTTTTTATCTCATCGGTTTATCTGTTTAGTGAGAGTGTAACGCTTTATAAAATTCTAGGACTAGCACTGATCGTACTGGGTATTTTTATCTCCAGTAGAGGCTAGAAAGAGGCGACTTGGTCGCCTCTTAAGACTATTGCATTCTTCCCCTGCCTTGTCTGTTTTCTTGCATACGTTTGAGTTGTCCTTGTTGAAACTCCTCTTTGGTTACTTTTCCGTCTTTATTGGCATCAAAATACGAAAAATCGGGTGAATTGGCAGCATTTCGCATCGGCATACCCGCATCTGCCATAGCACTCATTCGTTCGCTTTTAACGCTATTAAATTCATCTTCGGTAATAACGCCATCTTTGTTTTTATCGTATGCTTCAAATGTTAAAGGTCCGCGTGCTGGTAAATCTGCAGCATACAGCCCCAAACTCACAAGGGATATCAATGCTAAAAAGCATAATGTTCGTTTCATCTTTACTCCTTTGTCGTGGATGATTTTAACGATTCTAATAGATCAATAGGCTTTACATGTAAAGCATCCGCAATGTCTCGCAATGTCGAAGTTTCTGTTGCATTATAACCTTTTTCTTGAAGCGATTTTACAGCTATTTCATAAGAAAAGGCGTACGTGCTAGATGCATCTTTTAGTGTCATCCTTCCATACCCTCCTCCCTCTTTTAAAGTAGGTGTTGTTGGTTGTGCATTCATAATGTCAAACATTTGCGCTGGTGAATAATGGTTGAGTTTAGCAATGTCGGCAATCGTTTGGTCTTCTTGCACACCTTGTAATTTTGCACGGGTCAGTTTTTGCATCAGCGTCTTAATATCGGTGTTGGTACGCAGTGCAAACTCTTGGAGCGTTGAGAGTTCAGCATGTCCGTAAGGTGCTTTTGAAAGAGTTTTTTTCTCCCATGAACTCTTAATATCATCTTCAAAATTAAGAAATTCATCAAAAGGAGACCAGTAATAGAGCGTGCCAATTAAAAAGAGAAGGTTAAAGCCAAAGGCCAAGAGAAACTCTTTGGTCAGTAGCGAAAAAGAGCGTGTTTTATTTTTAAGATAATTGATTAGAATACCCCAATTAAGGTAAATATGCACAATCATCCCAGCTAAAAAAAGAACCATAAAACTGACATGTAAGTTGGTGTATTGTGTTTTATCTAAGCCCAAAAGTTCCCAATTCGTCCAATTAGCAACTCTTCCTTTGGGGGCAATAAACAGTAAAATGCCTGTATAACTCATCACTAAAAATGAAAAACCGATACACAATGACGTAAAACGGCGTAAACTATTCATAAGCTACCTCAATATTAACTATAATTAAACGTATTATGACACTTAAGTGTTAAAGGAGTGTTAAGAATGAAGATTAAAAAAGGGTTAAGTAGAACTGCCCAAAGAGGCGATGCATTTTATAATCTTAACGCTATCTTAAGTCCCTTTGCGTTAAAATAGAGAACTTTTTGATGTTAAAGGATATAGAATATGAGAGGCTATAAAGTCTTTGCAGGAACAGCAAATCCAGAGTTTGCTAAACGTGTTGCAAAACATCTTTCTCTTCCTCTATCGGCGGCTGAAATTAAGCGCTTTAGTGATGGGGAAATCAGTGTTCAAGTCAGTGAAAGTGTCCGTGGAAAAGATGTTTTTATCATCCAATCAACGTGTGCACCCGCAAATATAAATTTAATGGAATTACTTATTTTAACCGATGCTTTAAGACGAAGTTCGGCAAATAGTATTACCGCTGTCATGCCTTACTTTGGTTATGCAAGACAAGATAGAAAGGCAGCACCTCGCGTTCCAATTACTGCTAAACTCGTTGCAAATATGATTCAAACAGCCGGTGTTGATCGTGTTGTGACGATTGACCTTCATGCCGGTCAAATTCAAGGTTTTTTTGATATTCCCGTAGATAACCTCTATGGTTCTATTATCTTTAACGACTATGTCAAAGCAAAAAATCTCAAAAACCCAATTATTGCAAGCCCAGATATCGGTGGTGTGGCTCGTGCAAGAAGCTTTGCAAAACTCCTTGGCGTGGATATGGTCATTGTTGATAAACGCCGTGAAAAAGCCAATGAGTCTGAAGTGATGAATATCATTGGTGATGTAAATGGCAAAGATGTTATCTTGGTCGATGATATGATTGATACTGCGGGCACGATTGTGAAAGCGGCTGAAGTCTTGAAGAAAAAAGGTGCAACCAGCGTTATGGCATGTTGTACACACGCTGTTTTAAGTGGCCCAGCGTATGAGCGCCTTGCCAAAGGCGAGTTGGATGAATTAATCGTCACAGATACCATTCCGTTAAAAGAGACAAGCGATAAAATTAAAGTGCTCAGTGTTGCTCCTGTTTTTGCAGAAGTCATTCGTCGTGTTTATCACAATGAAAGTGTTAATGGGTTATTTGTATAACGCATGCAGAAAAATATTCGTAACTTTTCAATCATCGCCCATATCGACCATGGTAAAAGCACGTTAGCAGATCGTTTGATCCAAGAGTGTGGTGCTGTTAGTGAACGTGAAATGACCACGCAAATGATGGACACCATGGACATCGAAAAAGAACGTGGCATTACCATCAAAGCGCAAAGTGTCCGTTTAACTTATGTCAAAGAGGGACAGCCTTACGTTCTTAACTTGATCGACACTCCGGGTCACGTGGACTTTTCGTATGAAGTAAGTCGCTCTTTGGCTTCCAGTGATGGAGCGCTTCTTGTCGTTGATGCCTCTCAAGGCGTGGAAGCACAAACAATTGCCAATGTTTACATCGCCCTTGAAAATAACTTAGAAATTATCCCTGTTATCAATAAAATAGACCTTCCTGCGGCTGATCCAGATCGTGTCAAAGATGAGATAGAGCATACCATTGGCTTAGACTGCTCTGAAGCATTAAATGTCAGTGCAAAAAGTGGCATCGGTGTGCGAGAACTCTTAGACAGCATTGTCGATAAAATCCCAGCTCCTATAGGCGATGAAAACGCTCCAACTAAAGCATTGATTTACGACAGTTGGTTCGATAATTATTTGGGTGCGCTTGCCTTAGTGCGCGTGTACGATGGATCTATTAAAAAAGGGCAAGAAGTCTATGTTATGGGTACAGGCAAAAAGCATGAAGTGCTTAATTTGATGTATCCACACCCTTTGGCGATGCAAAAAACGACTGAGATCAAAACGGGTGAGGTCGGCATCGTCGTGTTAGGTCTTAAAAACGTTGGTGATGTTCAAGTGGGCGACACTATCACCGATGCAAAGCGCAAAACGGCTGAAGCTATCGGTGGGTTTAAAGAGGCAAAGCAGTTTGTTTTTGCAGGGCTTTATCCGATTGAAACCGATAAATTTGAAGAACTCCGTGACGCGTTAGACAAACTCAGTCTCAATGATTCTAGTATCTCGTATGAGCCTGAAACCTCTGCCGCACTTGGGTTTGGTTTTAGGGTTGGCTTCTTGGGACTGCTTCACATGGAAGTCATCAAAGAGCGTTTGGAGAGGGAGTTTGACCTTGACTTAATTGCAACCGCACCTACGGTTACCTATAAAGTCAAAACAACCAAAGGAGCAAATTTGGATATACACAATCCAAGTGAGCTTCCTCCCGTAAATGAGATTGAAGAGATTTCTGAACCGTATGTTAAAGCGACTGTATTAACGCCGACTGAATTTTTGGGAAACATCATCATCTTGATGAACAATAAACGCGGTTTGCAAAAAAAGATGGACTACTTAAGTCCTGAGCGTGTACTGTTAGAGTATGAAATTCCCCTCAATGAAATCGTTATGGATTTTTATGACAAACTCAAATCAGTCTCCAAAGGCTACGCCAGTTTTGATTACGAACCGATTGGGTATCAAGCGGGTGATTTGGTGAAACTAGACGTCTTGGTTGCGGGTGAGGTCGTCGATGCGCTTTCCATCATCGTCCCAAGGGTGAGTGCGCAAACCAGAGGGCGTGATTTTGTCAAAGCGATGAAAGAGATCGTTCCACGCCAGCTTTTTGAAGTGGCGATCCAAGCGAGCATCGGTACCAAAGTCATCGCTAGAGAAACCGTGAAATCAATGGGTAAAAACGTGACTGCAAAGTGTTACGGTGGCGATATTACGAGGAAACGAAAACTGCTTGATAAACAAAAAGAGGGTAAAAAACGTATGAAATCCATCGGTAAAGTCCAACTACCGCAAGAGGCGTTTTTGACCATTCTCAAAATCGACTAGCTTTACATGTAAATGCGTTGCCATCTTTGCTTAAATCTTAGTTGGCAACCACTTTGCAAAACCTGTCTGCAAACGATTTTAGCACCAACACCTGCTTTTAGGGTTTTGGAAAGCGGACTGAAAGTCTATTCTTTTTATAACTACTCTGACATAGCGCCACTGCTTCACACCAAACACACCTACATTGGCGCTAAAATCTTCGCACAACTAGGAAAACATACGTTTTTTGAATTTTTGAAAACCTTTGAGCTACCTCAAGGCGTTTGCGCCATTCCGATTGACGATCATGTGAGACACGGTTATTCGCACAGTGCCATTTTAGCCAAAGCCACACAGCCCTTTTTAAAGCCACTGTACGGAAGTTTAAGAGCAAAAAATCATGAAAGTTATTCGGGCAAAAGCAGAGCTTACAGGCAAGCTCATAAACGTGATTTTACTTTTACATGTAAACGTAAAATAGATGCCATTTTAATTGACGATATCATCACAACAGGAAGCACGTTGGAAGAAGCACATCATCTACTAAAAGAACAGAATGTGAACGTAGTGTTTGCGCTTGTTCTGGCAGATGCGAAAGAAAACTAAGTCACGCATTTCGACACGAATTGATATAAATAGGAGAGGTGCTGTTTTTTTCTACATGTAATTTCATCATCAATAATAGTATTTCATACATGTCTTTGTCGTTATATTTAGCAATTGTTTTTAAAGTATCTTCACTTTTTTCAACATTCACATGATTTTCCAGTAGTTTTGCTTGAAGAAAAGAAGCGTCAAAGTTAAGCAAGCTACATAACTCTTGGAAAGATTGATTTTTAGTGTTATGAATTAAGAATTCGATGTTGTCTTCATGGTGAATATGCTTGTTTGAAATAATCGCAACACATTCTTGTAAAAGTCTTCGAATCGTACACCTTCTCAACCATGCATGGACGCCTAAAAGCCCAATAATAATCAGTGCAGAAAGCTTATGCAAAATAAAAATTGAAGTGGCATGAACACCTAATACAAAAGCGATACCAGTGGTGTAAAGTACAATAAACATCACAAGGATTGCTATAATAATTATGACTTTTAAAATGGTTTCATTAAAACGTGCAAACACAAAAATTCCTTCAAAAGGGGTCAGGGCTAAACTTTTAACTTTTTAACCTTCTATGCTATAATTCTAGCAAAAAAAGATAGTAAGTATGCCACGAAGATTACGCATTGAACATTTGGGATATCATCATGTTTATAACAGAGGTGTTGCCAAGGGCAATGTCTTTGAAGATGAAAAAGATAAAGCAAAGTTTATAGAACTGCTAGCAAGTGTTGCGAAAGAGTTTAAATTTAACATCCATGCATTTTGTTTGATGGATAACCACTATCATATTTTAGTGCAAAATACGCGTGAAAACCTCTCCTCAGGCATGCGCCAACTGGGTGCACAATACGCCAGTTACTTCAATAAACGTCATTCTAGAGTAGGGCATCTATGGCAAGACAGGTTTAAGTCATGGTATGTTTTAGATGAGAAGTATCTCTTAACCCTCTTTAAATACATTGAATCCAATCCCATCAAAGCCAAAATAACCCAGAAAATTGGCGAGTATATCTACTGCGCAACGTACAGTATACTCAAAGATGCCGTGCCTCCATTTCTTCAAAACGCATTTGTTCTACGAGACTACAATATGAAAGAGTTGTTAGAGTGTTTAAATGTGCCTCTAAGTGCAACAGATCGTTTACAGATAGACGCATTTCATAAAATAAAGTACAAGCAAGAAGATGGGCAAATAGTGCCTTTACATCAAGAAAAACTATCGCACTTTTTTTTACATGTAAAAAATAAATCAGAGCGAAATGATGCCATACAAAAAGCGTACGTCAGTGGTCATACGAAAAGTGATATTGCAAGAGAACTTTCTCTAAGCGTTGCTGGTGTGAGCAAAATACTCAAAAAGTTAAAAGTTTAGCCCTGACCCCTTTTAGAAAACTAAGCTGATACAAAAGAAAACTAAAGTATAATGAAATAATTTACATTTGTAAGGTTAATTGATGGATAATATTTTTGATTCAAACCAAGACATTAAAACAATAAGCATTGAAGAGTCGATCAAGACCAGTTATCTTGATTACTCGATGAGTGTTATTATTGGTCGTGCGCTTCCTGATGCTAGAGATGGACTTAAACCTGTTCATCGAAGAATTTTGTATGCGATGAATGACCTCGCGGTCTCTTCACGCAGTCCCTATAAAAAATCTGCTCGTATCGTCGGTGATGTTATCGGTAAGTACCACCCTCATGGTGATACGGCGGTTTATGACGCGCTTGTTCGTATGGCACAGCCGTTTTCAATGCGTATCCCCATGGTCGATGGTCAAGGAAACTTTGGTTCGATTGATGGCGATAGCGCGGCTGCGATGCGTTATACGGAAGCTCGAATGACCGTTTTAGCAGAAGAACTTCTTCGTGATTTAGATAAAGACACCGTCGATTTTGTCCCTAACTACGATGATAGTATGATTGAGCCTGATGTTTTGCCAAGTCGTGTACCAAACTTGCTTTTAAATGGTTCAAGCGGTATCGCGGTTGGTATGGCAACGAACATTCCTCCACACTGTTTGGATGAGCTTTTAGATGCGCTTCTTTTGTTGATTGACAATCCAGAAGCAACGCTTGATGAAGTGATGGAGTTTATCAAAGGTCCAGATTTTCCAACCAGTGGTATTATCTTTGGTAAAAAAGGTATCTTAGAAGCATATCGAACAGGACGTGGACGCGTTAGAATTCGCTCAAAAGTGCATATTGAGAAAAAAGGCAATAAAGATATTATCGTTATTGATGAGCTTCCATATCAAGTCAATAAAGTACGTTTAATCGAACAAATTGTTGGTCTTGTTAAAGAAAAGATGATTGAAGGTATCAGCGAAATTCGTGATGAGAGTGACCGTGATGGTATTCGTCTCGTGATTGAGCTTAAGCGTGAAGCGATGAGCGATATTGTTTTAAATAACCTTTATAAATCGACAAACTTAGAAGTAACCTTTGGTGTTATTTTGCTTGCTATCCACAATAAAGAACCTAAAATATTTACGCTGATTGAACTTTTACAGCTTTTCTTACGTCACAGGAAGACCGTTATTATTCGTCGTACTATTTTTGATCTTGAAAAAGCAAAAGCAAAAGCACATATTTTAGAGGGACTTAAAATAGCGCTTGATAATATCGATGAGATTATCGCGCTCATTAAAGGCAGTGCCGATACTAAGAGTGCAAAAGACGGTTTGATGGAGCGTTTTAGCCTCTCTGAAGTCCAAGCTGGGGCCATCTTGGATATGCGTTTGCAACGTTTAACGGGATTAGAACGCGATAAGATTGAAAATGAGTTAGCTGAACTCTTAAAAGAGATTCAACGCTTAAGCGATATTTTACGTAGCGAAGCATTACTCAATAATTTAATTAAAGAAGAATTAGTTGAGCTAAAAGATAAATTTAAATCGAAACGTATCACTGAAATTGTTGATGATTATGATGATATTGATGTGGAAGATTTGATTGCGAATGAGCCAATGGTAGTCACCATTACACACCGTGGTTATATTAAACGTGTTCCCGTAAAACAGTATGAAAAACAAAAACGTGGTGGTAAAGGTAAAATTGCTGTCACAACATACGATGATGATTTTATTGAAAGTTTCTTCGTCTCTGATACCCATGACACCTTGATGTTTGTAACAGACCGCGGACAACTTTACTGGTTAAAAGTGTATAGAATTCCTGAAGGAAGTCGTACCGCTAAAGGTAAAGCAGTTGTGAATCTCATTCAGCTTCAAGCTGATGAAAAAATTATGGCCATTATCCCAACAACGGATTTTGATGAAACAAAATCGCTTGCATTCTTTACCAAAAACGGTGTTATTAAACGTACGAACCTTAGTGAATTTAAAAATATCCGCTCCGTTGGTGTAAGAGCAATTACGTTGGATGAAGATGATGAATTAGTCACAGCAAAAGTTGTCACACATGACACGAAATATCTTTTTATCGTTACGAAAAAAGGTATGTGTATCCGTTTTGAAGTAGGCGATGCAAGAGAGATTGGAAGAACGGCACGGGGTGTTACTGGTATTCGTTTTAAAGAAGAAAACGATAGAGTGGTAGGCGCTGCTGTTATTTACAATGACCAAGAAGAGCTTTTAACGGTAACGGAAAAAGGTATCGGTAAACGAACCACTGCAGAAGAGTATCGTTTACAAAATCGTGGTGGTAAAGGTGTTATCGCTATGAAACTTACTCCAAAAACTGCCGATTTAGTCGGTGTTGTTATTGTCGATGAAGACAAAGACCTTATGGCACTCACCAGTAGTGGTAAAATGATTCGTGTTGATATGGAAACCATCCGTAAAGCAGGACGTAATACCAGTGGTGTTAAAGTGGTTTCTGTCGATGGTAAAGATGTCGTACAAAGTCTCGCTCGTTGCCCTAAAGAAGAAGAGGAAGAGCCAGAAATTGAAGGATTAGAAGAAGGTGAAAATGCGCCAGCCTCTGAATCATCACTTATTGTTGATGAAACACCATCTGGCGAAGAGTTGGAATAGTAGTTGCTTTAAAATATAAAAATTACATTAAGGTGTCACTATGAATAAAAAATTTGTAGTACTTTTAGCAAGTTTCGGATTGATGTTTATGGTTTTAGGATGCTCCGCAAAAAAAGAGGAGCCACCTAAAGATCCAAAAGCAGCAATGTATGATTTCAGCAATGAAAAATCATTTGTTGTGTATGGTGAAGGTATCGCGCCAATGCATACGGTTTCTCCTGCACAAGCGATTGCACTTGCTAAACGAGCAGCTATTACAGACGGGTATCGCCAACTTGGAGAAAAACTCTATGGTGTAAAAATTAACTCAACAGAGACTGTTAAAGATGCCATGTTGAAAGATTCTCGTGTGACTGCACAAGTAAATGCTTTAATCAAAGATGCTGCTATCACAGATGCAACATTTAAAGACGGCTTGTATAGCGTTAGAATGGAAATCTCAATGAGCGGACGTAGGTGGCAAGAGCTTTTCGCCTATTAATCATTTTAGGACTATCACAATCGCTATTTTGCAGTGAACTTTTTTGGTTTTCATACAAAATCGTCACTGCAAATAGTGTTGTTATCTATGAAGAAAAGAATATTACACCTGTGATGATTCCCTTTGAAGGGACATCACAACAACTCTGCAAACTGTCACTTCACAAACCAGATGCTATTTCTGTTCATCAGTTTCTCAAACAACACTTTGACACGATTTTACCTTGCTTTTATTCTCTATCAACACACCTTCTTTCTCGCAATGAACAGTATTTGAAAAATGGCAATGATAGGATTGAGCTCATCATTGAACCTGTACGCTTCACAGTAGATTTTAAAGATGAATTCGCTACTATAAATGCCGTTAGGTAAATTTTTTGCTAGGACACAAAAAGCATGCACGTTGCGATTGTTGAAGACGATATTAATATGCGAAAATCCTTAGAGATTGCTCTAGGGGAATATGAAGAATTTAAAATATCTACTTACAAAAGTGCGCTTGATGCATTAAAAAAGATTGACACAAGTGTTGATTTAATTGTGACCGATATTAATATGCCCGGAATGGACGGTATAGAGTTTATTAAAAAACTTGATGGTGCATATGATATTATCGTGATAACAGGTAATGCGACATTGAGTCGTGCAATTGAGTCTGTCCGCCTTGGCGTTAAAGATTTTTTAACCAAACCCTTTGAAATAGAGACATTGGTTGAAGCGATTAAACGTCATGATAAAATTCGCACTAAAGTGAAAGAAAGCTTTGAAAAAATTGAGAGTGCGAAAGAAGATAACGGTGATTTTATAGCGACTTCTCCAGAGCTAGATAAAGCACTCAATATTGCCAGAAAAGCTGCAAAAACAGATGTGAGTGTATTGCTTTTAGGCGAGAGTGGCGTTGGAAAAGAGCTCTTTGCCAATTATGTGCATAAAAACTCTCCAAGAGCTAAAAATCCTTTTGTTGCAATTAATATGGCGGCAATTCCTGAAAATCTCTTAGAAAGCGAGCTTTTTGGGTATGAAAAAGGCGCTTTTACGGATGCAACCAGCGAAAAAAAAGGCTATTTTGAAGTGGCGCATGGCGGAACACTTTTTCTGGATGAAATTGGTGAGATGCCTATTACTTTGCAAGCAAAGCTCTTACGTGTGATTCAAGAACGCGTTATGGTAAGAGTGGGTGGTACAAAAGAGATTCCTATCGATGTACGTATTGTATCGGCAACGAATGCAGATATTAAAAAAAGTATTAAAGAGGGTCAGTTTCGAGAAGACCTTTATTATAGACTCAATACGATTCCTGTTGAAATTCCCCCTTTACGTCAAAGAAAAGAGGAAATTTTGCCGATTTGTGAAGTTGTTTTAGCCCGTGTCATTAAAAAATACGGACTTGAAAAACGCTATTTCTCTGAAGAAGCGATTGAATCGTTGATGTATTATCGCTGGCCAGGAAATATTAGAGAGTTGATTTCCGTCGTAGAACGCGCAGTCATTTTAAGTGACAGTGAGGCAATTAGTAAAGAGGACCTCTTCTTAGAGAGTCGTAATTGGTTTAGTTCATAACATTCATAAAAAATAGACTTTTTTGATAACTTAATACGGTTTTATTGGGTTATTAAAAAAGTCTCACATTATAAAAAGGTAAATAGTAATGAAAAAGTACAATGTAGCAATCGTAGGCGCTACTGGTGCGGTAGGTGAAGAACTTTTTAGAGTTCTTGAAGAAGTTGATTTTCCTGTGAATAATCTTGTCCCTTTAGCAAGTAGCAAAAGTGTTGGTATCGAGATAGAATTTAAAGGTAAAACATACAAAGTATTAGAACTCACAGAAAAAGCTTTTGAAGAGAATGATGTTGAGATTGCCTTTTTCAGTGCAGGTGGAGATATTTCTGCGTATTTTGCACCGTTTGCAGCAGAGGCAGGTGCTGTTGTTATCGATAATACCAGCCACTTTAGAATGGATCCTGAAGTTCCTCTTGTGGTTCCTGAGTGCAATCCGGATGATATTGACCAATGGCAAAACAGAGGTATTATCGCAAATCCGAACTGTTCAACGATTCAAATGGTACAAATTTTAAAACCGTTGGATGAGTTATTTAATATTACACGTGTGGATGTAGCTACCTACCAAGCGGTAAGTGGTGCAGGTAAGGGCGGAATGGAAGAGCTCGTCAATCAAATGCAAGACTTTTTTGCTTTTAAATTAGACCAATGTGAACCTAAAACATTCCCGTATCAAATTGCACTCAATGTTATTCCTCATATTGATGTGTTCATGGACAATGATTACACAAAAGAAGAGATGAAAATGGTCAATGAAACTCAAAAAATCTTGGGTAAAACGATGGAAATCAGCGCAACATGTGTTCGCGTTCCCGTTATGAGAAGCCATTCAGAAGCCATTACCATTCATTTTGAAAAAGATGTGAATGTTGAAAAAGCAGTTGAAGCGTTGAAAAATGCAGAAAATGTTGTTGTCATAGATGAGCCAGCTAAAAAAGAGTATCCGATGCCAATTATCTCAACAGATACGAATGAGACGTATGTGGGAAGAATTAGAAAAGATTTGAACCGTGATAATGTGCTTCATTTATGGTGTGTTGCTGACCAAATTCGTGTCGGTGCTGCGACCAATGCGGTTAGAATTGCTCAAAAATGGATTAAAAGAGAAGAAGCCTAATGATTGAAAAATTATTTGAATCAGCATTATGGTCAAGTCGATTTATCACATTAACTGCTGTAATATTTAGCATTTTGGCGGCATTTGCATTGTTTTTTGTCGCCAGTTCTGATTTATATTATGTCTTGGTTTCAACGTACCAGTATTTTTTTACAGCTGTACATCCTGCCAATTTTCATGAAGATATTGTTGCCAATATTATTGGCGCGATTGATCTTTACTTGATTGCGGTTGTTTTATTGATTTTTGGTTTTGGTATTTATGAGCTTTTTATCTCTGAAATAGACGTTGCTAAAGGCTCAGGAAGCAATAAGATTTTATACGTTAGTTCATTGGACGAGCTGAAAGATAAAATTGGAAAAGTGATTGTTATGGTGTTGATTGTCAGCTTTTTTCAACGCGTACTTCATGCAGAATACGAAGGTGCATTAGAGATGTTGTATCTTTCAATTTCAATTTTAGCGCTTGCCTCAGGCTTATATTTGTTACATAAAGGTGGAAATCACTGATGATTTTTGTAGATGCTTGTTTCGGCAAAAAAACGCCGTATACACCTGTGTGGATGATGCGTCAAGCGGGGCGTTACTTGCCTGAATATATGGAAGTAAGAGCTAAAGCAGGCGATTTTTTGTCCTTGTGTAAAGACCCTGAAAAAGCGTGTGAAGTCACACTTCAACCGGTTGATATTTTAGGGGTAGATGCGGCAATTTTATTTAGCGATATTTTAGTCGTGCCTTTAGAAATGGGTATGGAGCTTCAGTTCTTAAAAGGTGAAGGCCCTGTTTTTTTACACCCCATTAAAAATCAAGCAGACCTTGATAAACTGGATGTTCAAAAAGCGATTGATGGCTTAGAGTATGTGTATGAGACGATTCGATTGATTCGAGGCAAGTTAGCAGCCGATAAAGCGCTCATCGGCTTTTGTGGTGCTCCTTGGACGCTTGCGACATATATGATTGAAGGGCAAGGTACAAAGACATATGCCTTAGTCAAAAAGCTCATTTATTCTGAGCCTTCTTTTATGCACGCTCTTTTGAAAAAAGTGACAGAAGTGATTAAAGGCTATATGGAACGCCAAATTCAAAATGGTGCCAATGTTGTTATGGTTTTTGATTCTTGGGCGGCGGCTCTTGAAGAGAGTGCCTATTTTGAATTCAGTTGGGCGTATATGAAAGAGATTAGCGCGTATTTAAAAGCAAAATATCCTCATGTGCCTGTGATTTTGTTCCCCAAAGGCATTAGCGGATACTTGGATAAAATTGATGGTGAATTTGATGTATTTGGCGTGGATTGGTCCACACCGATTGAATTGGCTAAAGAGAAATTAGGTGACAAATATGTGCTTCAAGGCAATATGGAACCAACACGTCTTTACAGTAAAACGGCAATTGATGATGGAATTTCTCATATTGTCTCTGTGATGCAAAATAAACGCCATGTTTTCAATTTGGGGCATGGTATCTTGCCAGACATCCCAGTTGAAAACGCACAGTATTTCATCAAACAAGTTCAAACCCGCACGAAAATCTCATAGTTTGTCCTTCTTATAAGGGCAAACTGCTTTACATGTAAAAGGATTTCCTATCAGCCAGATTATTTTTGGACCTATTACGTCACGGCGTTTTGGGCAATCTCTTGGCATCGACCTTAGTCCCTCTTCAAAACAGTGTAATTTTGATTGTCTTTATTGCGAGCTTAAAGGTGCAAAAACGGTCAATCAAGCACACAATGCACCTCCTGTGGAGGACATTATTCATGAACTCAAGCAAGCATTAGACAAGCACCACCATCTTGATGTCGTGACGCTAACAGCTAATGGAGAACCTACCCTTTATCCAAATCTAGATGAACTCATTCATGAAATACAGAAAATTGAAAATCACCCAAAATTATTAATTCTCTCCAATGGTTCTACGATTATGCAACCCTCTATACAAGAGAGTTTGAGTCGTTTAGATATCGTTAAACTTTCACTGGATTGTGTTAGTGAAAAGTGTTTTAAGCGTCTGGATCGTGCACATAAAGGCATTCGTATTGATTCGATTATTGAAGGTATGAAAACGTTTCGAAAACGATACCATGGTGAGCTCGTTATTGAGATATTAGTAGTGGAAGGCTTAAACGATACTCCTGAGGAATTTAAGTTGTTAAATGATGTCTTACAAGCAATTAAGCCTGATCGGATTGATGTGGGAACGATTGACCGTCCTCCTGCTTATGATGTGAGAGGTGTCAGTATCGATACCTTAGTGGAGCTTTCACACTATTTGGAAAATTTGCCCGTTGCTATTGCTTACAAAAAAAATTACATTCCCGAAAAACGCTCTTTTAATGAAGCAGAAATCCTTGAGCTTTTAAAGCGACGACCTCAAAGCTTTGAAGATATTGAGTTGTGTTTCGATGCCCAAAGTCTTCAAAATTTACAAAAACTTTTGAAACAAAATGTTTTACATGTAAAAAAAATTGCAGGGGTAGATTTTTATAAAACAAACCAATAAATAATCAGTGGGAAATCCCACCGATTACGCTGTAAGTGCAAGCTGTTGTTTTTTATATTTGACCCTTTGTCCAAAATAGACAATGCCATAAATGATTAAGCCAATGACATAAGAGAGATAATGGCTCGGAAGTCCTAATTTTGCTGCGACAATTTTCGGAAGCATCATAAATGGGATGACGGCGATGAGCATAATGCGTTCAATGGTATTGATTCTAGTCAGTACAAAGCTTTGCGTTGCTGACGTGAAGGCAAACATACCTAAAATCGCTCCACCGAAAATAATGGCAATTTCAAAAGGATTGGTAATCCAAACCCAGCTTTTCGCATCATTTGGATCAGCCGGATCGACGCCACCAATGAGAAGAAGTTCATTGTTAAAAAAGAACATAAATGGTAAAAGTGCTGTTCGAATATCATAAATAAATGCTTGAATACCCGTGACAATCGGATCACTTTTTGCAATAGCCGCCGAGGCGTAAGCCGCCATACCAACGGGTGGCGTATCATCCGCTAAAATACCAAAATAGAAGACAAACATATGTGCCGCGATAGCTGGGATAATATAACCATTATTGCCAGCTAAATCCATAATGACTGGAGCAGTAAGTGCCGCCATAACGATATAGTTTGCTGTCGTTGGAAGCCCCATACCTAAAATAAGCGAAACAAACATCGTTAAAAATAAAACGGCTAAAATGTATCCACCGGATAAATTATCGATGACTTCTGCTAAGATTAACCCAACACCTGTCAATGTCACGGACCCTACGATAATACCTGCAACAGATGTTGCGACTGCTACAGAGACCATATTTTTGGCACCTGCGACCATTCCATTTCCAATATCCGCAAAGCCAGACACAATGAGGTCTAGTGTGACTTTCTCTTTGTGAATCATCGCTTTAATTGGTTTTTGAACGACCATAATTAACATCATAAACGCGATGGCGCTAAATGCCGCACTTTGAGCTGATTGACGAAGGACGATTAGTGTGTACATCAAAAAGATAATAGGAATAAAATAGTGAATACCTTTGATAAACATATCCCATACACGACCAAGTTTATCGGGGTCTTCGCCTTTTAGGCCTTGCTTTTTAGCTTCGAGATGGACAATATAGAACAATGCGATATAACATGTAAATGCTGGGATAAATGCTGCAAAAATAATATCAGTATAATCCAATCCCAAAAATTCTGCCATGATAAATGCTGCTGCACCCATGATTGGAGGCATTAATTGCCCATTCACGGAAGCCGCTGTTTCGACTGCCGCCGCTTTGTGTGCGCTAAAACCTAAACGTTTCATCAACGGAATCGTAAAGGTTCCTACCGTAACAGAGTTGGCGATAGAAGAGCCTGAAATCATACCCATCATTCCTGAAGCCGCTACTGCTGCTTTTGCAGGGCCACCATCATAACGTCCAACAATGGTATAAGCCAGACGAATAAAATATTCTCCTGCTCCTGCTTTATCTAATAAAGAGCCAAATAAGACGAATAAAAAGACAAAACTAGCACTAACGCCTAATGGAACGCCAAAAATACCTTCGGTAGTGAGTACCATTTGACCGACAATTTTATTAAGACTTGCGCCTTTATGAGCAATAATATCTGGAAGATAAGGACCAAAATGGTCATAAGCTAAAAAAACAATAGCAACACACATGAGCGGCAAGCCCATAACGCGTCTTGAAGCTTCTAAAACAGCAATAATAGTTACAACACCAACGATAACATCAAGCTTTGTCCAGTTACCAGAGTGCATTGCAAGATCAGTATAAGCATACCATTGATAAAGAACCGCCGTAACGGCGATAGCGGCAAAAAATAAATCGTACCATGTAATAACGGATTTGAGTTTGTTACTTTTGTATATAGGATACATTGAAAAAGCTAAAAGCATTGCAAATGCAAGGTGAATAGAGCGAATATAAGCGCTATTGCTTGGGTCTAGAACAATATAGAGTTGATAGAGCGACCATGAAAAAGCAATAATAGAAACAAACCAATACTGCCAACTTCCTTTTTCAAAGTCTCTTTGTCCTTCAAATTCATTGATGAGCTTTTCATCATCTAAACGTTCAACGAGTGTTTTCAAATAAGTACCTTTGTGTAGAAATGGAAGTAAAGCTCCAAAAGTTTTGGAGCTTTACATGTAAAATTATTTTAAAAGACCTGCTTCTTTAAATGCTCTAATCGCACCAGGATGTTGTGGTACGCTTAAACCTTCAAGTAGGCTCTCTTTTGTAATTGTTTTATAGGCAGGGTGTAGTTCTTTAAATTTGTCAAAATTGTCTAAAATAGTTTTTACAACTTGGTAAACCACTTCATCTTTTACTTTTGAACTGGTTACAAGAACGGCTTTAACACCAATACTTGGAACATCATTGGTGACACCTTTGTAGAATGTACCTGAAATAGTACCTTTTGCATAGTATGGGTATTTTGCGATTAATGCATCGATTTGTGGTCCAGCAATAGGAACGATGTTAATATCTACAGAGTTTGCTGCATCTTTGATATTTGCTGTTGGATGACCTGCAACAAAGAAATAACCATCGACGTTATTATCTTGGAGCAATGTTGGTCCTTCACTTGATTTGAGTTCATTTGCCAACGCTAAGTCTGAACGTTTGATGCCAAATGCTTCAAATACAACATCTGCTGTCATACTTGTGCCTGAACCTGGAGAATCCATATTGATTCTTTTGCCTTTAAGGTCTGTGATTTTTTCAATACCAGATTTTTTACTTACAACAAGCGCAAGTAATTCTGGATAAATAGCAATAGCACTTCTTAGCTCAGGAACTGGAGCTTCCTTGAACTTTCCTTCACCTTTGTAAGCTTGATATGCTGTATCACTTTGTGAAATACCAAAATCGAGCTCGCCTGCTTTGATGGTATTTACATTGTAAACTGAACCACCTGTTGATTCGACTGAACAACGAATATTGGTCTCTTTTTTGTTTTTATTGACCATTTGACAGATAGCGCCACCTGTTGGATAATATGTTCCTGTAACACCGCCCGTACCAATCGTGATAAATTCAGCAGCGAACATAGGAACAGTTAATGCCCCAGCAAGTGCCAATGTAGCAAGTTTTTTATGCATACTAACTCCTTAAGATGTAAATGTTATATTATCCTACAACCTTTCTTCTTACTTTTCCTTGAATGATTCTGCACGAGAGCTTTGAATTTATGTTACTCTTAAAATAGAGTGAATAAAAACTTTTTTTGTATTATTGTCAAAATATACCTTGACAATAGATTTTTTTTTCACTATAATTTCGACCTCATTCATTGGTGTTCCGAATTAGCTCAGCGGTAGAGTAGGTGACTGTTAATCACTTGGTCGCTGGTTCGAATCCAGCATTCGGAGCCACTCTTTTTTTAACCCCCCCTTTTAAATTCGCTATTTCAATCAAATCTAAATTTTATACTATGCCTAAAGCATGTTAATAGACATTTACATGTAAAAATATTTTGTGTGATGCATGTTAGATAATAGGTTGTTTTCGTTTTGTATAGTACATAGAAGGCAAGACCAGTCCAAACGCAATGGCAAATAAAATACTAACCGCGTGTAGTCCGTTTTGGATAAAACTAGAAAGCAAAGTATCTGTCACACCATCGCTGTTCATTGAAACAAGGCTAATCATCATTTCATAGGCATATTTTCCAGGAATCATTGGAATAATAGAAGGAACCGTATACACTGGGCGAGGCATAACGTAACGGCGTGACCAAAAAACACTGATGATGCCAATCGCTGTCGCGGCAATAAACGTAGAGAGTTCAATGGAAAGGTGTTGGTGCATTAAAGCTTCTCTTAGAGCGTATGTAAATGCGCCACCTATCGCGCAAAATGGCAAGGCGGAGCGTGGAACGTTGAAGATCATCCCAAATCCGACAGCAGGAATTGCGGCCCATAAGGCATTGAGTAAGAGTGTAATCCATACCATCGTTACCAACCTTTGAGTTTCAAAAGACCCATCGCCAACATGATACCAAGTGAAGACATCAGGGTCAGTAATGTTGCCTGCGTCCAACGTCCCCATCCCATACTGATATAACCTTTAAAGGCATCTAGCATCGAATTGATGTACGGAAATCCAGGGACAAGTAACAAAACACTTGAAGAGAGGACGATACTAGGCGTACTGCTAATATCCTGATAAAAGGAGAGGCTAGCGATTAGCGTGCACACAAAAGCGGTAAATGCAAAAACAATCAATAAAGAGTAATTACGACGAGAAAGCTCTCTTCTCACAATCATTCCAATTGATGCCGCTAAAAAGGTAATGAGAAATCCCATCCAATCAGCTCCTTGCAAGTGGCTAAAAGCCGCACAAGCAATTCCAATGGTGGGAATAAGCAGCCATGCAGGATAAGGATTTGAATGAATTGCTGCTAGTTTTCGCTCTACCAACATAATATCGCGAGGATTTTGCTCTGCCAAAATACAAATAGAGACAATTTGATGGACAATGGACATATTAATGGGTTGTTCATGTGCGCGTCTTGTTGTCGTAACCGAAGAATCCCCCACAAGCGTGGTTAAAACAATGGCTGAGGGAATCAGGGACATTTCAATAGACGTACAGCCTAATGCAATGCCTAGGCGAGAGGTGAGTTGCTCAATCAAGCGACTTTCTGCGCCGTATTCAAGGAGCATCGCAGCGACTCTGACGGCAACAGTTGTGATTCTCGTTTGCTCTTCATGCGTAATCGTGAAAAATCCTTTTGCTGTTCTATAAATAAAATCATAGTAGAAATAGGCTAAAAGTAAAAGAGATTGGCGTATTTTTTTCAAAATCGCAGGCAAATCTTTGTGTTTTATCTTTATCAAATAACGATTTATGGCTCTTGCATTATGCGTGGGTGACGTAAAATCTTATAGATTATTTATAATGTATTAACAAATAGTTCATATCCTGTTTAAGTTAAATGTCTATACTTTCATTACCAAGACAATACCTCCTTTTTGGAAAACAACCTAACTTTTTTATACGAACGCTCAGATTGCCCGGTCTGAGCGTTTTTTATTTCACCTCTATTTTTCCTCTCCTTCACCCTTCAATAGCCTAAGCAAACATGCCCAATTTTTCAGCTATGTTCTTTGCGCATTGAATGTATAATTCCTCAGAATATTTCAAAGGAAAATAATGCGCGTAGGAATTATCGGAGCAGGTGGCGTTGGCGTTGAGTTGGTGAATTATTTGCTGACACTTGGCAGTATGAGTGAAATTGTCTTAGTCAATCGCAACAAAGAAAAAGCGATGGGTGAAGTGGCGGATTTTTCGTATGTCGAATCATTTACGTACGCACGTAACACCCATTTGCACAGTGGCGATTATGTTGATTGTGCGCATTGCGATGTCATTGTCATCACCGCTGGTATTACACTCAAAGAAGAGGGACAAACCAGAGATACTCTTTTAGGCGAGAATGCCACGTTAATTAAAAAAATTGTTCACGAACTCCACACCTATGCGCCACAAGCCATTCTTATTATGGTGACCAATCCCGTCGATGTATTGACCCATATCGCTTATAAAGAGGGGCTTTATCCAAGAGAACGTTTAATTAGTGCAGGTACATTGGTCGATACGGCGCGTTTTATGAAAATCGTTAGTAAAAAAGTGGGAATAGACCCTAAAAATATCAACGGGTATATTTTAGGAGAACACGGCAAAGGAAGCACGCTTCCGTGGAGTATTTGCAATATTTGTGGGCTAGATGTTGATACGTTTTGCGAATTAAATGGCTTGCCATTGTTGGATAGAGCGCAGATTTACCGTGATGTGATTAATGCAGGATTTGAAGTGTTTAAGCACAAAGGCAATACCAATCATAGTACGGCTGCGAGCGTTTTTCGCATCATTCGCGCGATTGCCAACGACGAGCATTCGGTTCTTCCTTTAGGCGTTTATCTAGAAGGTGAATACAATCTTTTCGATGTGGTCCTCAATGTCCCTGTAGTAGTGACGCGCAAAGGTGCGAGTAAAATTCTTAAGTATAAACTGCTTCCTGAGGAACTTGAAGCATTACATGTCAGCGCAAAAGCGATGCAAGCCATGGCAAAAAGTGTCTGTTGAAAACGCTTGGAATGAACGAAAAAATACTTTTAAAAATGAAAAAAAAGAAGGTACCAATAGTTTGAAACTATGATACAATTTTCAGATTCTTTTTAAAAGGTTGCAGATGGGAATTAGTAGTAAAAAACTTGAAGCTTTAATTGATGATGTTGTGTTACCATTTGAAAAATTTATCATTGAAGATTCGAGACTTGCAGAGTATCTTGCTGACCCAGAGGTCGCAAAAGTCCACAATTTAGCGGTATCAAAACTGACCATTTATATCTATTCTGATATCAAACGGGCGTACGCCTACATCCAAGAAGGTGCGAAAGCGCATAAAGAAAAACACATTCCTCTTGCAAACCTCAAAGAATTTTACAGCCTTTATTTTTTGCTGTGCAAAGAGTGGAATCAAAAACATTTTGAGGCAGAAAATCGTTTCGGAACCAATTTGGAAACCATCGAGCAATTTGTCTATGAATCGTTTGCTCAAAATAATGAAGCGAAAGATGATTTTTACATTTATGATTCAGAAGCTTTGTCACATGATTTGGCAAAGATGCACTATAAAGACGAGGCGAAGATAAGCGCGGTAGATTTTTGTGCAGAAGGCACGATAGACGAGCTTGACATTCAAGATATTTTGGAATGTTGTAGTGAACTCTATGAAGGTGTTCAAGACTATAATATTGAGCACAATCAAGACTACTTTACAAATATTAATGAAAAAATTAACTCCTATGCGAGTATTTTGGAAAAAAACTTGGAATTTCGAGATTTGGGTTTTAGCCTATCCAAATTATCCCAACTTTTAGACGAGCATATCGAAACACTTGCTGAACATGTCAATAAAAAGAAAATTTTGGTTATTTTACGTGCGATTACCGAGGATTTAATCTCTTGGACCGATGCGGTTTTAAAAGAAAAAACGGCTATTGATATACACTACTTGGACGCCTCACTACTCTCAAGTATCATCCAGTTTGAAATGATACTGTTGCCTCCAGCCGAAGAAGAAGACTCGCTAGAATTCTTTTAATCTTTTACATGTAAAAGAACATTGAGCTACGAGCAGTGCGATAACTGCTCACGCTTTGTGTGTGTGCTACTCCAACCAATGGGCAGGACTGCATTGATACCACTGTTTAAATGCGCGACTAAAAGAACTAAGCTCACCATAACCAAGAAGCGTTGCGATCATCGTAATTTCCATACCGTCTCTTAAGTACTGAAGGGCAAGTTTTTTGCGAACGTCCATTAAAAGAGATGCAAAACTCTCTCCTTCATTTTTGAGCTGTTTTTGCAAATTTCGAGGATGCAGTGAGAGTTTTTTAGCAACGCTTTGCAGTGAAAAATCAAGCTCTTCAATGCATAAAATAATCTGCCTCGAAACTTTCTCACTCAAACCCTCTTTGGGTGGAAGGTCTATATATTTGTTGGCTTCTTTCTCAAAAAAAGCGAGTAGGGCTTCATTATCATAAAGGGTTTTAATGTGAAGCGATGAGGTCTCAAAAACCAAAATATTTTCAGGCTGATCAAAAGAAATCTCTGTGCCAAAGTAAGTATGATAACGCTCAATGTATTTGGGCCTAGCGTGCCTAAACAATGTTTTGGATGGAATAATCTTTTGCGAAGCAATTTGGTTGATGATGCTTAAGAGTGCACAAAAATGAACTTCAGCCATAGAGGTTTCAAACATAACATCACTCAGGCTCGATTCTCCCAACAGCCGTAAATAGGTGTATTCACCAACATGTTGCAACGTGGGATGGAAACGATTGCCCAATAAGCGATGGTATTTACAGAGTTTGACTAAGGCATCATAGAGACTTTTACTGTGCAGCATCATATAACCCAAAATGCCTAAAGAGTAAGGCTTACTCGCCGTTCCTAATTTAAACAAAAATTCGACATCTTTGGTTTGTGCAATGATTTCATCTATAAAACTTGCTAAAAATGCAACATTAACAAAGGTATGTTTGTCCTCCAACAGCGTTTCATCCAAGCCAATTTTAGCTAACAGTGTGGAGATGTCAAGCGTATAGTTTTGACGTAAAAATACAATGATGGTATTAAAAATCTGAATAGGGATTTTTTGAGAGAGTAATGGTTTATTCATACGCTTTTCCTCAAGTACGTTTTATTGGTTTCATTTGAACGTGAAAACATGGACAATATGGATGGCATTATAGGCAATCTTCTTAAACAAGGCTAGAAAAGTTGTGCTATGATTGCACTTTTTGACTTTACGAATAGAAGGATTGCCCATGTTGATGGCTATCACCCATCTGCCCTCCCCAAAGCTACAAGAGTGTGAGCTCACCTTTTTACAAAGTGAACCGATTGATATGAACAAAGCTAACATGCAACATGGGGCATATCGCGCGATGTTAGAACGTTGTGGTGCACACGTCATCGCCTTGGATGAAAACGTGGATTGTCCTGATAGCGTGTTTGTGGAAGACCCTATCATCGTTTTTGATGAAATCGCCGTTTTGACCTCTATGGGCGTAGAGTCACGAAGGCAAGAGAGTGAAGCGATGGCAGAGATATTTGCCAAATACCGTAGGGTTGAGCGCATCATCCTTCCCGCTAAAATCGAAGGCGGCGATGTCCTTAAAATTGGAAAAAAGATTTTTGTCGGTGAGTCTCCTCGAACGAACAAAGAAGGCATCAAAGCGCTAGAAGCGATTATTAAACCTTTTGGTTACAGCGTTACTCCCATTAAAGTAACGGGCTGTTTGCACCTTAAAACGGGATGCACCGCGCTGGATGAAAAGACACTGCTTATCAATGCCGATTGGGTTGATTCAAACGCATTTGAAGGGTTTTCAAAAATCGACGTTCCCGCAGACGAGCCTTTTGGCGCAAACGTCCTTAAAATAGGTGACATCCTTTGCATGAACGAAGCGTTTCCTAAAAGCATTGCGCTTGTCAAATCACTCGGTTATAAGGTCGATTCATGCGACATCAGCGAGTTCGTCAAAGCCGAAGCGGGACTAACGTGCATGAGTGTGCCGTTTAGCTGGGAAGATTAGAGGGCAACTAATTCATTGGCAACTTCAATGAGATTGCCATCGGGGTCGCGAAAATAGATAGAGAGTAACTCACCTCTGGCACCTGTTCGCTTAACGGGTCCTTCTAAGCATGCGACGCCACATGCACGCAGGTGTTCTAAAACTTCTTTGATAGGTTTGAGTGTGATAAAGCAAAAATCACCCGAGCCTGCAGTTGGGTGCATCGCTTTGGGTTCAAACTCGTGTCCGCTTTGGTGAAGATTGATTTTACTGTGACCAAATTTCAAAGCTTTGCGACCTTTAAAATTCACTTCTTCCATTTTCAAAACACGCGTATAAAACGCAATGCTTTTTTCAATATCCTTGACCGTTAAAACCAAATGGTCCAAATGTGAAATCAATCCCATAAAAACCCTTTTTAAGTTAAGAAGAGGAGACGTTCTCCTCTTTACATGTAAAAATTTACAACGTGATTTTTGTGCCTAGAACCACCAAAAATTTTGCAATCCATTGTGGATGTGCTGGCCATGCGGGCGCTGTGACAAGATTGCCATCCACGGCGGCTTCCGTGACTTCGATGGACTTGTAAGTTCCGCCCGCTTTGGTCACTTCAGGAGCGCATGCCGGGTAAGCGGAACAGCTTTTGCCTCCTAGGACATCAGCGGCGGCTAAGAGTTGTGCGCCGTGGCAAATGGCCGCGATGGGTTTATTGGCTTTGGCAAAATGACGCACGATTTCTAACACTTTTTCATCCAGTCGCAAATATTCTGGCGCTCGCCCACCCGGAATGACCAACGCGTCAAAGTTGCTAGGTACAATTGTGTCAAATGTTCCATTTAGTGTAAAATTGTGACCTGGTTTTTCACTGTACGTCTGGTCGCCCTCAAAATCATGGACTGCCGTTCGAACAAATTCCCCTGCTTTTTTCTTAGGACACACAGCAACAACGTTGTGACCAACTGCGCTTAGCGCTTGAAAGGGAACCATAATCTCATAGTCCTCAACAAAATCTCCAACAATAAACAAAATGTTTTTTGCCATAGTGACTCCTTAAAAATAGTGGAATACTAGATTATAACGCTTTTCCATTAGAAAATATGCTTATTTTGCATACGGCACAAAAACTAAAGGATATTTTAAAAGTGGCAGATATTCGCCATCATACAGCGCATCTTTTTCATCAATCAAGGTTGGAGTATTCCCCACACTCTCCATAATGTTTGCCTCCTTTTCGATGGGTCTATCGGTGATAATATCGCCTATCTGATACGCCGAGCCATCCAAATGGGTATAGCCTTCGTGTGCGTCACGGTAGTAACGAAAGGTAAAAGGAGTCGTATCAAAAACATCTTTGCCTAACGTAAAACGTTGGGTTGCAACCACTTTACGGTAATTGATAGCTCCATGTAATGCTTCTTTAGGTGTTGGATAAAACAGTGCCGGCTCAATTAAGCTCTCTTTTGTTAAGTAGGCTTTGCGTGCGACAAACGTTTGCATCAGTTTTACATGTAAACGCTGTTGGGAGACCAAAGTCTCGGGATGTGTGGTATCAAGCTCCTTCCAATCGTCACTGTAACCATTGGCTTTGGTAATGTGTTGCACCAAAAAAGTTTCCATGCTTTTTGGCATCATACCGTACAAATTTGCACCGACAACATGTTTTAAAAAGTAGCCAAATTCACCTTCATTGGCCGCTCGATTCATGGGGTCACCCATAGAGGTGAGCACTTTGCCTTGGCGTGTATGATACCCTAGATAGTCCATCTCCCTCCAACCTAATTGTGCAGGAAATTTGCGAGGAAATGCCCACGTAGAATCAATGGTATTGCCCGTCCCAGACGTAAAAGCGGAAGGTTCAAATCCATAATTATCGCTATGACACCCGATGCATTGCATCAGCTCTTCAGCCTTTTGTGGTCGCAAATCACCTTTGGCATCTTCGATAAACCCTGCAAGTATCCATCCTGCGCCGTTGTTAATCCAGCCTTGTTTTTCATTGAGATAGAGAGGTGCATTCTCCTCTTTTTCCGCTGCTTCACCGGGATAAAACATTTTGGTTTTGACCATATAACGAATCTCTTTGACTCTTTGTGCGCGAGTGCCTTTGGCGCGCAAATCGACATAATGCAATGGATGCGCGAACTCGGTATAAAGTGGGTAAAGACCACGCATGACTTCAACGGTATTGGCTTTGCCAAAGTAATGTGTTGCATCTTCTTGTGTGAGTCTATCGGTAATCGCTCTCTCTAAAAGGTCGAGATTTTGGGTGTAGATTTTTTCACTCCAATGCCCTTGTTCATCTTGCATAAAGATGTGAGGCAAACGAATATAAATGCCAGAGACACTACCGTTCATAGGGGTGAAAATACCGTAAGGCATAAAATTAATCGCGCGCCAACCTGTCATATCTCCAAAAATGGCTTTATGTTTATCCGTTGTTCTGACAAAGCCGTCTTCTTTAGCAGGCAAATCCGAAGGGTCGAGGTCGGGAAAAAGCCGCCATGGCGAATCGTCGATGCCATTGTCCCAACCCATTTTCCCGTGACGTTTGGCATAAGCCTTTTTCCAATTATCTTCCATTAGATACGCAAGCATCGTGGTTTCATCAAAACGGTGAGCGCTTTGTTGGTACGCCTGTTCAAGCTTTTCAGGATAGAGTGTATTTTCCCACGGGTTGATGGTTGCCATTTTGCTCTGTTTGGATGCTGGGGTAAAACTGTAAGTGGTTTGAAGATTGCCTGTAACACTGGAAAGTCCAGCTTGAGGATTGTTATTGCCAAGACGCGCGCGAGCAGGGGCATTGGTATGGCAAAACAGACAAGCATTTTGCGTCCCGCCCATCGTTTCGATATAGCACTGAGCAGGAATATTGGCATAAGGATTTGGCAACGTTAAACGACTGATAAATTCACCGACCAAAGAGCCGCCGAAGCCCATAATAGGGCTTAGGCTGAGGCAAAAAGTCGCACGTAAAAATCGGTTATAGACCGGGGATGCCATAGATGTATCCCACAGGTGCTTGAAATTTGTCGATAAGCGGTGTTAATTTCGCTTTCAGTTCTTTGCTGGTGGTTTTCGTAAAATCACCTTGGTGTTGCGCGTTACTCATGATGTACGCATATCCATTAAGGTTTTCGACGACTTGAAGTCCTGTGGATTCTGCGCCCGCTGGAATGGAGAGAATACGTGAGAGTTTTTTCGTGTCAATGTTATACGCCCAAAGGTAATTATTGACATGCGTTCCGCTGTCTTCGCCGATGAAGAGTGTACGAGCGCGTGAAGAGTAAAAGAGATTGTCGGTATTGGCTATTTTATCAACCACACAGGTGTTTCCTTGCGCATCCATCGCCATCTCTTCCCCTAAAAGTGCGTTTGGAACGTACATAAAGGTTGGAACAAATTCACTTGGAATCGCTTCATTATTGCTGTCTTTCACATTGCTTGAAAGCGTTAGCTCATAGGTACCGCCACAGCTATTTTTTGCTATACGAATGTCATCTTTTGCAAAAGAGCTGTCTTTTGCCATACCTTTTTCAATGTAGGACATAGCAATGTAGAGTTTTTTATCTTCAGGGTTAAAGGCAACCCCTTCCATTTTGTTAAACTCTGTTGTCGCACCAAGGTATGCTGAATAGCGTCTGGTCTCTAAAAATGCCGCAACACGTTCCATTCCTGGTTTGAGTTTTAGGTACTCGATTTCAGAGTGACCTGCTTTAACCGCTTTAAAGCCTTCGTGTTTTTTAGCGTCAAATTCAGCAGGTGCATACGCTTCAAAGATGTCATTAAAAGTGTATTTATCTTTCCACTCGGCAACTTCTTTTGAGGTAGCGTGCCCGAGTTTAATCCACGATAAATTGGCTTGTCCGCCATCACGCGCTCCATCTTCATTCGTCTGTTTCCAAAGAGCGGCATAGAGTATTCCACTATCTAGGTTTCCTGATGCATCCCCAATATACATGTAAAGTCCAACATACGCTCCATCATCTCCAAAAAATGCCGTTTTACCATCACTCATGATTTTTGACATTTCCCATGTGCCACGTCCCATCGCGTAGTGTTTTGTCACCGTAGTATCGCCTTTTTGGCTCACGGCAACTTCCGTGATATGACCGTAATCATAAGGGTTTGCCTCTTTTTTACCTTCAAAATAAAGCTCGCTCATCGCTTTTAAACCTTTTTGAGCTTTTTTATAGTTTTTGCCGCTTGCCGCTGTAAAGAAGAGGTCATAATCTTCTTCCGTTCCTAGATGCGTATTCCAAGGTGTTTGTGAACCAGCACAGGGAATCCAGATGCCGCCTACGCTTGAAAAATCAATCGGTTTTTGATCGAATGCTTTAAGCTTTCCTGTTTTTGGGTCTTGTTTGATGGACGTAATCGTCATGCTCATAGGCGCTCTTTCATGCCAGACATCGGTTTTTTCAGCCGATGAACCATCGCTTAAAATCCAGTCATATTCATAATGCGTGACTAAAAATAAAGAGCCATTGACATTTAAAAGTGAGTTGCTATCGGGCGTTTCTGCAATCAGTGGTTTTCCAAAAGGGTCCATAAGCGGTTTCATAGACATAGAATAGAGCTGACCTGCTGGGTTTTTATTGGTTCCGACTTTGTCTTTAACGCCAAAAAGTGTTTGATAAGAAAGGTTGCGTTCGATTTTTCCACCACTTTCTGTATGAATAATGACTTTAGCTTCTGAATAAGCTTTTGCCATCTGTTCAGGGGTACTTGGTGCATTCATGCCCACAAATTCAACAGAAGTGCCCGCACACAAACTTGACGCCACTAAAGAGAGCGATACGCATAATGTTTTTAACCTATTTTTCACAACATCCTCCAAAAAATTTAGTTTTAAAATCGTAGAGAAGAAGAGTTACAAATGTGTTACAATCTTAAAAAGCCGCATTAAATCGATAGATTATTATAAGATTGAAGGAAGCTTCTTTACAATAATTGAACTAAACCCAAGGAGTCTAAAATGAAGTATGGATGGATTGTGTTAGTGATGTCATTGTTTGCAACATTTGCTGGTGCAAAAGAGATGTTTGTGCCTTACATGGTTGATGGAAAAACGTATGAAGGGTATTACAGTTCGCCCAAAGAACATGCACCTTTAGTGTTTATCGTGCATGATTGGGATGGGCTTAATACGTATGAAATCAAACGCGCCAAAATGCTTAATGCGCTTGGTTATGCTACCTTCGCGGTTGATTTGTTTGGTAAAGATGTAAAACCCGTTACAGTAGATGAAAAAAAAGCTTTGACCAATGCTTTGTATAATGATAGAGCCAAAATGCGTAAACTCTTAGATGCGGGTTATGCGGCTGCTAAAAAAGAGGGTGCAAATGTCTCTAATGCGATTGGCATTGGGTACTGTTTTGGCGGGGCGGCACTGTTAGAGATGGCACGTAGCGGCACACCTTTGAAAGGGTTTGCGATTTTTCATGGCGGTTTAGCAACACCCAGTGGAGAAGACTATACAAAAACAAAAGGATTTATTTTAGTGATGCATGGTTCAGCCGATGCAAGTGTGAGTTTAGATGAGTTTGCAGCCCTTGGCAAGGAGCTAGAAAAGACAGGCATTAAACATGAAATGATTACCTACAGCGGAGCGCCACATGCGTTTACCGTCTTTGGGACAGAGCGTTATAGAGAAGATGCCGATAAAAAGTCATGGCGTAGATTGGTTGAATTTTTAGGAGAAGTGCTTCCATTATAAGGTATGTTTTTTGCTTGTATCTTTTACATGTAAAAAGGAGTTCATGATGGACAACAGGCTTTTTCAAATTGACCCGTACGCAGGCATCAGTTACGGATTGTACAACTCCCTTAAAGGTGAAGATGCCAGTTTTGAAGACTTTTTATTGCATTATGATTCTAAAGGTGCTAGTGAAGGCGACAATGGTTGGCTTACGAAAATGATGGCGCAAGATACCATGAACGCACTCAGTTCTCCAGAAGTTTGGGAAGCCATGAATACACTCGGTGTGGGTGGACTTGATTTTTCAAGTTCGATGGATTTTTTCGATACCCAAGTGTATGCTTCTAAGATGCAACTGATGGAAGCCTTTAGTAAAAGAGCGGATTACGCAGAGATGAAGCCTCTTTTAACACAACTTTTAAGTCTTTAATTAGCGACACACATACGTAATTAAGTCTAACTCAATGGAACCAATCGTTGGTCTTGTCCATTGGGTTGGATTTGCTGTATTGATCTCTTTTACGGATTTGACACTGGTTCCCATAGAGCGAATATACTTAGAGGGACAATTGATTTCTACTTTTCCATATAAAATCGTATCGTAACCCAATCGTTTATAAGTTACTTGATAGATAGTAGCGTTTTTACTCGCTTCTAGAATATAATATTTGTAAATATCCTTATACGCTGTTCGAGGAATCTCCGTTTCTTGCGATTTTTTTGTGGCGGCATTGGCACTTAATGCCAATAAAAGAGATGCCAAACTGACCAAAATTTTTGATTTTTTCATAGAATCTCCTTTGTTCGATTTAAAACGATTGTAGCAAAAGATGACTCAATCTGTGGTTATCCTCATAATTTTTTCGATTTTCCCAATCTTTCGATACAATATCATTGTTAAGTTTTGGCGACTATTTATACAGAGGCATATATGATGGAAAAGAGTTTAGATAAAGAGCTTCGCCTCCAAGAGAAAATAAAATTTCTTTCTCGCGAACTTCGTATGGTTCAGCACAATCTTGTTGAACAATTTTATACAGACCCACTCACGCGTCTACCCAACCTCTATAAATTACGCCATGACCTTGAAGAAACCAATCAATTTACCCTCATCCTTGCCAATATTGATAATTTCAAACTTTTAAATGACTTTTACGGTTTTGTTGTGGGTGATTTTATTTTAGAATCCTTTGCTAAGAGTCTAAAGCAGGAATTACCCGATATTTCCGTCTACCGAATCGCGGGCGATGAGTTTGCCATTTTACTCAAAGAAAAAATGAATTTTTATTTTTTAAAGAACTATCTAAGCCAACTTTCGAAACGTTTGACGCATTTAAAATACGCCTATGCTCAAACGGAAATTTATGTGGACTGTACGCTTTCTTCCAATGCTAGTGAAAACAATGAAGATATTTTTTCAAAAGTGAGTATGGCGTTAAAATATGCGAAAAATGCGCAACTAAAATACTGGATTTACGAAGATTCGATGCATTTTCCACAAGAGTATGAAAGCAATCTCAAATATGCAACAAAAGTGCGTAAAGCCATTGTGGATTTTTCGGGCATCGTCCCTTACTTTCAGCCGATTATCGACAACCAAACCGATGAAATTATCAAATTTGAATCCCTCTCTCGTTTGATTGATGAAGAGGGTGTGATTCACTCACCGCACAATTTTATTCCTGTGGCGAAGATGATTAAAGTGTACGATAAAATCACAATTGCGATTATCGAAAAGACATTTGCTGTATTTGAAAAAAACGCGTATGATTTTAGTATCAATCTCTCGTTTGAAGATATTATCAACCAAGATATTTACGATTTTATTATCGCTAAACTGTGCGATTCCAATATGGGCGAACGTGTTACGTTTGAGCTTTTGGAGTCTGAACGCGTCAATGACTTCAATAAAGTAGTCCGTTTTTTCAATGAGATTAAACGCTATGGCGCCAAAGTCGCCATTGATGATTTTGGAAGCGGTTTTTCTAATTTTTCGTATATCATCAAGCTCAATCCCGATTTTATTAAAATCGATGGAAGCCTCATCAAAGATATTGACAAAGACAAAAACGCGCAAATCGTTGTGGAAACAATCGTTGATTTTTCCAAAAAGATGGGCATTCAAACCATTGCAGAGTTTGTGCATTCCAGTACTGTTCTCTCCACCGTGAAACAGTTAGGCATTGACTATTCGCAAGGCTATTTTATCGATATGCCGTCTCCTGAAATCACCGAATAGTTTTTACATGTAAAACATTACGCAACCGCGCAGTCCCAAAGAATCGACACTCCATACTCTGCATCGGGGACGATGTATTTAAAATATTCTCCCGTGCCTTTTCGACCATGCAAACGCACCGTAATTTGCCCTTCGCTGAGCAATTTTTTCATCTCATTTTCACTAAAACTGCGTTTGTTCCAACGCAAAAAAGCATTCGAATAGACCCGAAAACGACACGAAGAAGTAGCACTAAAGACTAAGTCATCGTTAATATCCCGCTCTTTAATGGCATGCTCACACGTGTAAAGATTGACCTTCTGCCCTTGAATGGTAAGCTTTTGTGATACAACCGCGCCACCGCAATACGGACACTTCCCCAGTACCATTATGCACCTCAATGTTGATTTATGAGTTATGGTAGCAAAGTAGGAAAAGAGGGGTTGAAAATATTTCAAAATGAAAGAAATTTTAGAAAAAGATGCTTTTTTGATAAAATGCACGGAGTCTATATTTAAAGGAAATATATAATGCAAGGCCTTGTAAAAAAATATCAAGTATTTGTGAGTTCGACGTATATAGATTTGCAAGAAGAAAGACAAGAAGTAATGAAAGCATTACTCGAACTTGATTGTATCCCCTCAGGTATGGAATTTTTCCCAGCGGCAGATGATGATCAATGGACATTGATACAAGGTGTCATAGATGAATGTGACTATTATATCGTCATTGTTGGTGGACGTTATGGTTCATTAAGTGCTGAGGGAATTAGTTATACAGAGAAAGAATATCGTTATGCTCTTGAAAAAGGTAAGCCTATTATCGCTTTTTTACACAATGATCCTGATTCTTTACCAAAGAAAAAAAGTGAGATGAAAGCAGAAGGTATCGAAAAACTTGAAGAATTTAGAACTTTAGTGCAAAAGAAAATGTGCAAATTTTGGACGACGGCACATGAATTAGGAGCTGTTGTGAGTAGAAGTTTTATTCAGCTTCAAAAAACACATCCTGCGATTGGCTGGGTGCGAGCAAATCTTATACCAGAAAAAGACAGTTCAGTTGAAATTTTGGAGCTTAAGCGTGAGATAGAGAGACTTCAAAATCAAATTGAAAATTCACGAACACAAGTACCAAAAGGAAGTGAAAAATTAGCGCAAGGAGATGATGAATTCATAATACATTATACTTGTAAATCAAACGATGGCAGCCAAGCTTCATACATGGATACACATTCTTGGACGGGAACAATTACGACAACATGGAATGGTGTTTTTTATGAAATTTCTCCTGAATTAATTGATGAAGCAAGTGAACAAATCATACGTTCAACTATAAATGAATTAGTTAAAAAAAATGGATTGAAAAATTTTAAATTAAATAAAGATGCCAAAGGACATAAATTTAGCAATTTTCAAGCAAACGATGAGGATTTCCAAACTATAAAAGTACAATTAAGAGCATTAGGATTAATCGCTCAAAGTACTAAAAAGCGAAATATTAAGGATACCTATACTTACTGGACTTTAACGCCTTATGGCGATACGATTATGACTCAGTTAAGAGCTATAAAAAAAGAAGACTAAATCTTTACATGTAAGTTTAGAAACTTACATGTAAACTACAAAAACCTCTGAATAAACGCATCCAATCCTTCATCACTCATGGCTCCCGATACGCGTTCAATCTCTTTGCCGTCTTTAAAAACAATCAAGGTCGGGATAGAGCGGATTTTAAAGCGAGAGGCTAAGAACTGCTCGGCTTCGGTATCGACTTTGGCAAAGAGAATGCGTAACGGATAGGCGCGTGCGGCTTGTTGAAAGGTGGGAGCAAAGGATTTGCACGGTCCACACCACGGCGCCCAAAAATCAACAATAACAGGAACGTCGGTACTCTCTAAAACCGCATCCAGTGTGTCACTGGTGAGCGCGATAGGATGCGGGTCAAGTAAGCTTTCTTTGCATTTGCCGCAATTGGCTTTTTTATAGACTTCAAGTTTTGGGACATTATTGGTAGCCAAACAGTGTGAACAGATGACTTTCATGATTTATCCTTTTGTTGCGTATTCTTTCAAAGCGCCTAGAATTTGTGGTTCTATCTCCCAGTCTTTACCATCGACTGACATCACAGATTCTCGTTTGATTCCATCGACGGAACCTTTGGAAACGATGAACGCCAAGTATTTTTCGACCTCTTCAAACGAGGGCAAAAGATTTACATGTAAAACCCTTTCTAGCTCTGCTATGAAGCCATATCCTCCCCAGTTAGAGACCGATGCTATCATCGGATAATCGCAAGGGATGACACAGTAGTCATAAAAAAACTCTTTGTCTTTTAACACTTCGGCAAAGCTTCCCATTCCGACTTCATTGCCACCATCGCCGATGCCAAAGCTTGGAGCGGTTTTGGAACCTAGTTTAAAAAGTTCATCCACAGGAGCGGTAAATTCTTTGATGTCTACACCGCGTGAATTAAGGTAACTGCCCTCTGCATTTTGACCACAGCGTTCAATTGAAAGGTGACAGATAGGTTTATACGTATTTAAAAGTAGCGTACTTTCTGCTTCGCTTAAACCTGTAAGCGGGATATAGAGTGTTTTAACATCGAAAAAATAATCTTCACAAAAATGATCGGTGATGATGACGGGGGTATAGCCCAGTTTTTCAAATGCTTTGGCCAAAAAGTAAGCGCCTAGCGGACCATCGGTTTCAGCGTAGCCTGCGACATAAAAGCCAGTATAGATAAAAATAACCCCACGTTCAAGCTTTAAAAAAGCATCGACAGCTTTTTTGGTGTGTTCATAAGGAAAGTGGGCTTGGATTTTGTCCATGTGACGTGTTGAATGCTGAAGAGTAATCTCCTCAATTGAGCTAAAAGCGTACATAAATACCTTTACATGTAAAAAAGTTATTAAAAAAAATTGTATCTAAAAATTTGATACAATTCGATTAGTTTTTGATTAAAGGATAGTTATGTCACCAAAAGAATTACGCGCAAAAATAGCGAAAGGTGAATTTACACGACCAACAGCAGGCGAATGTCCTGGTTATATACAGATGAATATGGTAGCATTGCCTAAAGCGTATGCTAAAGGGTTTGAGGCATTTGCTAAGGCGAACTCTAAAGCGATTCCTGTCCTTGAAGTGATTAGTGATGGACATATTTCACATGTTTTAGCACCCGGTGCTGACATCTTAAAAGAGATTCCAAAATACAATATTTTACGTGATGGCGTGGTTGTTGAAACCGTAACGGACATCACGCCTTATTATCAACCTGATTTAGTGTTTTTCTTGATTGGATGCAGTTTTTCATTTGAAACCGCGCTCATCGAAAACGGTATGCCACTTCGCCATGTCGATCAACAAAAAAATGTTGCGATGTATCGTACGAACATTGCACTCAAACCTGTTGAAGGGTTTGAAGGTGAAATGGTAGTGAGTATGCGCCCTATCAAAAAAGAGAAAGTGGCAGATGCGTGTGTCGTGACTAGCCATTTTCCACGAATGCATGGCTCACCAATCCAAGTAGGATACCCCGAAATGATAGGCATTGGCGATGTTTCAAAGCCTGATTATGGCGATGCAGTTGAAATCAAAGCCGATGAAATTCCACTTTTTTGGCCGTGTGGCGTAACACCTCAAAATGTCATTACCAAGATGAAACTGCCTTTTGCGATTACGCACGCGCCCGGACACATGTTCGTGACCGATAAAAAAGACAGTGAATACTACGAATAATCAGTTTAACACCAAGCTTTTAAGGCTTGGTGTTAAACTACGGTACAAATGCCTCTTTAATCGCGTGAAATTGATACGTCTTTAAAATCTTCGGAAGCTTTGCTTCCAACAGCTTAATTCCTTGTGGCTCATTTTTATTGCCATGAATCAAAATAAAACTGCCCTCTTTGACAGGCTGATTTTTAGCAATCCACGCATTCGCAGAAAGTGGAATGAGAAAGTAGGTTTCTTTCAGTTCCTTCATCAGTGCTTTATCGGCAATGAGTCCTGGAAAGCGAAAAAACACTGAAGGCGTAACACCATGCTCTATTAAAGTTTGTTCAAGTCCTAAAATTTCTTGTTTGACATTGGTATTGGGGTGCAACATAAAATTGGTGTTATTAGGAAGGTGCGGGTCATAAAAATGACTAAAGGTATGATTGACCCATGTAATGTCAAGACGAGGATTGTTTGCAAGTTCTTTAAAAGCACTTTCGTGGTGTGTTATCCATGCGGAACTCACGGCAATGGCGATAGGCGTTGTGCCATTTTGGGCAGTGAGATTCTCTAAAAAGGTATTTTCGTATCCTTTTTTAGAAGAGGGGCATAAATCCATCGTAAGATAAATTGCGTGTGAAAGGGAAGTAAATGCTTTGGGTGCTCCGCCTTTTGCATCAAAGGCGGTAGATTGTTTGAGGAGGGAAGCAAACGGCGTTGTTTTAAAACGCTCATCTAATGGTTGGAGCGCAACATGGTTAAGTTCTTGAATAGCTGTTTCTAATGTATAAGGATTTAATGTCAGATAATACGTCTTTTCATGGTCTTTAAATTTACGCAACGTGATAAAAAAATTGCCCTCTTTTTGGTACGATGCAACAGAGACCTCATAGTGTTCTAACGCAAGTAATGGCAGTGTAAAACCAAGCCATAAAATGATAACTTTGAGCATGGAAACTCCTTTCAAAAGAATTTTAGCTATTTTTTGAAAAAATATGATTATAATTTCGCTAAATATTGCGTTGGCGGTGTTTGAGCATTCAAACGTTTTGTATGACTAAAAGTCTATTTTTTGTAATGAGAATTAAAGTATGACGGCTAATGAAGCAGTTTTAGAAATGCGTTACAGTGGAATCCCTGAAGAAGATATCGAAGAGATTCTAGAGGTGTGTAAGAAAAAAGGCCTTACGCCACAAAACATTGATGAAGAACTTGAAAAAAAAGGTTTAGACAAAGTTTTCGAGTTTGAATACGATGCGAGTGAAAGCTGGTTTGAAAGTGGTGCAAATGCCCCTGCCCATAAGGTACCTGGAAAACAGGGGTCAGAAAAGGAAAAAAATTAGATGGCAAAGCAGATAAGGCAGATTATTGAAGAGTACTATGAGGTGCTTTGGAACGATAAAAAATTGGATCAAGCACATCGCTTTTTAGACCCTTCTTTAAATTTTAGAGGCTCTTTAGGTATGAGAGTCGATAGTATTAATGGTTTTTGTGACTACGCTAAGATGCTTTTTAGTGCTTTCCCAAATTTGTATCATGTGATTGAAGATATTGTGATTGAAGGTGATAAAGCCGCTGTAAGATTGGTTTATACAGGAACGCATTCAGGTAAACTGTTTGGGTTTGAACCAACGGGCAATCGTATTCGCTATTCAGGTTCTTGCTTCTTTAAATTTGAGAATGAAAAAATTGTCGATGCTTGGGTTTTAGGTGACCTTAATGCACTTTACGGACAGCTTAACGTTTCAAATCAATAATTTCTTTGCCTCTTTAATGCCATCATGGAGTGAATGACTAAAGTTGTCACGATGATGGCTCCTCCAATAAGTGTATTGATCAGCGGTTTCTCATCTAGCAATATCCAGACCCAAAATGGTGCTAACAGTGGTTCTATAATCGTCAGCAGTGCAACTTCAACGGATGATAAGACTTTCGTACCCACCCCAATAAATGCTCTCGAAATCGGTGTTAAGATAATTCCCATAAACAAAATAATCCCTAATGAATAGGTATCGGGTAGAGCGATAGGAGCCGATAATGCCGCAAGTAAAGAAGCGATGAGTGTGCCCGTGCCAAAGCATGCCAAACGATTGACCTCTTTATTTCGCTCAAAAATGAACAGCATAGAAATAAACGCAAAAACGCACGCAAATGCATACATGTTCCCTTCCATATTGCCAAGACCCAAGTCATTAAATAAAATGATAAAAAGCCCGGCAAAAACAAAAAAGATAGCCACGAAAGTACGAAAAGGTGTTTTGGTTTTAAAGAGTAAAAAAGACATCAAGGCACTAATGAGAGGACCTGTGCTTAAGATAAAAACAGCGCTGGCGACACTGGTATGTTTGACCGCAAGAATAAAGAAAAAATTACTCAGTCCCGTACACAAAGCACAGATTAAAATGGTGAGTATATGATGACGATACAGCGCTATGATACGCCAGCGGTATTGGATAAACAGTGTGGCATTGAGGCTGATAAACATACAGATACCAAAATAAAATGTAAAGTTTTGAGCGATGACATGCGTCATCTTAATCAACGGAGATTCAAAACTCATTAAAATCATGCCCAGGGTGGTAACCCCAAATGCTTTTGCGTATGTCATCAAAAATTACTTGGTGTGTGTTGCGCGGTAACTAAGATAAAGTTTTTCGAGTTTTTCTCTTGCCCAAGGGGTTTTTCGAAAAAATTTCAATGAAGAATTAATGCTAGGATTGACATGAAAACAGTTTACGCGCATAAGTTCATCCAGCTTCTCCCAGCCATAATGTGCGTGTAATTCTGTAATCATTTTCTCTAGCGTGATTCCATGAAGAGGGTTGTTAGCGTGTGTATCCATAATGACCTCAAAATAAAATTACATGTAAAGCATTACGCTTTACATGTAAAAAGAGTTTAATACTTTTCAACAACGAGTCCGCCGTAACTTTGTACCGTTGGCATAATCTCGATGGTATTGACATTGACATGTGCTGGAAGTTCTGCCAACGTGAAAATCGTATTGGCAATGTCTTCTTTTGATAACGGCGTTGAATTGGCATACACCGCGTCCGCTTTTGCCTTGTCGCCTTTGAAACGAATGTCGGAAAATTCTGTTTGTGCCATGCCGGGTTCAATATTGGTGACACGCACGTGTGTACCTTTCAAATCGGTTCGTAGATTGAGTGAAAATTGTCTGACAAACGCTTTGGTTGCGCCATAGACATTACCACCTTGATACGGCCATGTGCCTGCGGTTGAGCCAAGATTGAAAATATAACCCGTTTTGCGCTCAACCATCACTGGCAAAACCGCTTTTGTTACGTAGAGTAAACCTTTGATGTTGGTATCAATCATTGTCTCCCAATCATCCAAATTGGCTTCATTCGCGCACTCTAGTCCTAAGGCAAGACCTGCATTATTGACTAAAATATCGATGTTTTTGTACTCCTCGGGTAGGGACGCAATGGCTTGAAACACATCAGCTTTTTGTGTGACATCAAAGCATAATGGCAAAATATCATAGCCTGAAAGACGCGCTTTTAAGGCATTTAAGCGTTCGCGTCTGCGACCAGTGACAATAACTTTATAACCTGCTTTAGCAAATTTTTCTGCCGTCGCTTCTCCAAATCCTGAAGTTGCACCTGTAATCAAAACAATTTTTACCATAATGATCCTTTAGATGTTTTTTGTGATTATAGCTTATGGAGGTATAATGATACCTTTTGTAACTCATGTAAAAAATTTTTTTTTACTCTCAATTTCTAAATATAGCCTTAAAATGGCTCTTTTAAAGCACATAATTAAACTAAATCACACACTTTGTGTAAAAATTCATCATCTCGATGTAGATAACTTTTCAAAAAATATACTAAGATTTCCTTGTTGGTCAAAAAGTACTACTTTTAGTATTCTTAATTTTTACTAAGGGAATAACGTGGCAAAACAGAAATTTGGTCGTGATGTAATTCAAAGCGTGATAGAAAAACATCAAACAAAAAAACGTGAAATTGCTCAATTGACGATTAAGATTGATGCTAATTTAGATATAGCGCTCTCTAAGCTCGCCAATGCCCTTAACATCTCTAAAAACAGATTGATTGAAGATATATTGCTTGAAAGTGGTGTCATGCAAGAAGTTGAGGAGAACTATTATGAGTAATTTTCCTTCTCAAGCGATGGTTATTCAAGCGACATTAGATGGCATTAAACAAGCCGAGCGTAACTTCCTTTTTTGGACAAACAATCGCTTAACCCTTTCCGCGGGTCCTCAAAAAATTCTTTGCATTCATGTTGCGCAAGCCTTAAGTTTGATTGAAAATGCGCCTGAAGTCTTCATTGATGCAACCGTTTCAGATATTTTGCGCTGTTCACTTCCCAATCGAAAAGCGTTTAAAACATTTATGGAAAAAAATGCTCTTTCGCAAGGTGTTTTTAGCATCACTTTGGATGAGCGTTTTACACACAGTAACCACAATGATTCTATTTCGCGTGTGATTATGATGCTAAAAAACGGTGTTTGCAATGCAAAAGCGGAGTACAGTTTTGAAATTGAGAGACTGTGCAAAATGTTGCAGAGAAAACGTAAAGAAGAATCGATGCTGGATTATGGTATTTTTGCTTTCTATGCAGATATTTCAACGCAAGCGAGAAAAAAACTGACGAAGCGTGTTCCAGAAATTATTGCAAGTTTTGATGAAGTGGTGAGTCATTTTCCTTCTTTAAAAGCAAGTTTTCACGCCACAGCGATTCAACAGATTGAAGATGTGGGCGAGTGGATGGCAGGGTGTTACGTTATAGAACCCAAATAGAAGTTACATTCAAACATTTACATGTAAAAATGTTTGGATGTGATTTCAAACTTTTAAAAGGAGATGGGATGAAAAAAATGTTACCAAAAATCGCTGCTTCGTTAGTGGCATGCTCAATGTTAGCGAGTGTAAGTGTCGCTGCTGATGTGATTAAAATTGGTGTTCAAGCTCCAATTACAGGTCAATACGCCAGTGAAGGCCAAAGTATTGATAACGGTGTTAAACTCATCGTTGATCAGTACAATGCAAAAGGCGGAGTGCTTGGCAAAAAAATCGAAGTCGTAACATGTGATGACCAAGGTGCTGCACAACAAGCAGCTATTTGTGCTAAAAAATTGGTCAATGAAGGTGTAAAAGCGGTTATTGGTTCGTACACATCTGGTGCAACAGAAGCGGCTCAAACAACGTATAACAGAGCAGGGGTGCTTCAAACCAGCGATGGTACCAGTGACTCTTTGATCGCACACAAATACTGGACATTTTTCAGAAACTCTTTTCCAAACAGTGCTGAGGCTGACTTCACAGCCAAATATTTTGTTGATGGCAAAAAATACAAAAAAATTGTCATTCTCTCAGACTATTCAAGTTACTCAACCGATTTAGCAGATGCAACCTCAAAAGCGCTCAAAGCTAAAAATGCCAACATTATTTATGAAGGCAAAATCAAATCAGGTACACAAAACTTTACAGCGACTTTGACAAAAATCAAGTCAATGGAGCCAGATGTTATCTATTTTAGTGGTTACTATACCGATGGTGGACTCCTTCGCGCGCAACAAATGCAACTGGGTATTAAAGCCGACTTCGTTGGCGGTGACTCAAATGACAACCCAGACTATATGAAACTAGCAGGCGATAGTGCTAAAGGAACATTTTTAATTAACGTTCCAACGCCTGATATCTTGCCTTATGATATTGCTAGAACATTCTTGGTCGATTACAAAGCAAAATACAACATGATGCCAGCCTCTATCTGGTCATTGATGAACGTCGATGGTCTTCGTGTCATTTTACATGCAATGGAAGAGACAAAATCAGAAGATACAAAAACCATTGCAGC